>Ga0123355_10013286_pt1 | contig 12803 bp, 5 predicted proteins | sample TergutEmb28metaG_3_FD_89872 | JGI IMG/M metagenome (GOLD analysis project Ga0123355, IMG submission 89872) | Embiratermes neotenicus P1 segment gut microbial communities from Petit-Saut dam, French Guiana - Emb289 P1 | ecosystem: Host-associated > Arthropoda: Insects > Digestive system > Gut ...
CCCCCCCCCCCCCCCCCGAACAAAATTCCTGGGTACGCCACTGCCTGTCCTCCTCGACTCTTTGTAACACTTCATTTCTCATGTTGTGATTTCAATTGATCTGGGAGGGTAATATTTAAAATGAAAGTTGGGTTTATGACGGTATGACTGTATTCATTTTGTGCAGGTTAGGGACCAGTTGTAACCGACCATGCAAACATTTTCTATAAAAAGACAAGAAATTCCTTGACTTTTAGCTTCGTAGCATGACGTCAGGAATGGGGACAAAATATAGTTTTATTTTTCGATACAATACGATTTTATGAAACTACTTCAGTGTACTTCTTTTGCAGGAAAGCTAACGAAGCTAAGTGCGGAAGAATGTGACTGTGTTGAACACTTAACTGCCACAGACAGAAATAACCACGTTCCTGTTTTTGTCCTCCTGGCGCCCAGTGACTTGGCAAATTAACTGATATTTGGCACTTTAGTACTGGAATTTCTTTATTCTGATCAAGCTGGAAGAAAGTTGTGTATGTAACGATGCACTTCTTCTCTCTACCAAACATTTTTTCTGGTTCCGAACAGCGACTGTTACGCGAGCAATGTAGAAAGTTATGTAAAATAAACGAATGTTGCGGTAGAGACGAGGTTATCCGATATCTGAACTTCTGCGTTCCTTTACTGGAATTCTGCCATCAACAAATATCCTCGTAGTAACGAAAATTATGAAAACAATGACTACTAAACAAAACTGCATTTCATTCAGACTCATACAAGTACGTCTACCAGCGGTTTATAAAGCATCCGTGTTTATGGGCCTTCGTGTCGCTGCGGAACGTCCATTCGAAGCGTTCTGTCCATCTTTTTTTCTGCCTGCGTATCACTAGAGAACAGACGAAAATATTTTCATGATACGTGATATTAAAAGATGTTACGAAAAATCAATAAACCATTTATATTTTTATTATCAGAGAACTCTAATTCCCATTTTACAGACAGATCTAATTTCCTTTCTGGTCGCGGGAGCTTTCGCATCCCTCCTCTGCGCCTGCAAGTTCTCGTCCTTCCTCTGCGCGTGCGCAGTTCTTATTACGCTTTGTGTTCTGTATGTAAGTTAAGAAACTGTAGTCTGATTCACTTAAGGTCTGTGCAACCAAAATTCAAATCTGGTACGCCAGATGTTCTTTGTTCTGCCGGATCCTAGCCCGAATGCTGTGTGATTGAACCTGCGCATCAATTGTAGTGCTGTTGCTGCGATACAGGGGAAATACAAACTATTTGCATAGGAGCAAATGTATCATAATACACTGTAGTTACATTATGCGCTAGTTTCTAACACGGTATTGTTACACTTACGTTTTTTTTTTCCACTAAATTAGCTGATCACAGTAAAGGGGAGATTTATGTTTGTGTTCCATTTATGTTAACATTTTCGTTTCTTCTACCGATACGGTTAGGTTTCCCTAATTATGTTCCCCGTTGAATTTTCCCAACTAAAATGTGTGCAGTTTTGCTTTCCTTTTTTGTGCTTAATACAGTTCTTCGCCTTGTTTTAACTGTCGGCATAATATTTGACAATAATGACCACATTCTTAGCTACCGTCTACGTAACGTTGTGTATTCTGTCGCTTCGTCCAGAGTTTAGAGTGTTCTTATTAGTATCTCGTCGTTTCTTATCCTCAGAATAAGGCCAGAAACTGAGAAATTACTTATTTTTATTTGTTTTTAATTTATTTATGAAATACACTTCAGTCACTTCCTACCCATAGTAATAAATTACTAATCCGGAAAGATGTCAACTTAGAATGATTCGAAACAGCTAGAACTGTGAGAGAAAGCGAGAAGAATACGATTCATATGAATCGCTCAATTTCTTCATTTCAACCAAGGGAAAGCTGTTTAAGACAATGATAGGGCCCGCAGCTACTTTAACACCAAATGTGATGGTGTTATTTTACAGTATCTTGATTTATAGCGGTACTGTATGCCGCTGTGTCCGCCCATGCGGCGCGGATTTTCACATTGTTGTTACGCAGTAATACTAAACTTGAAGGACGTGTTATACCACAGTGAACAGCTGATACTAATTTTTGACGGTGAATTAACAAGAAACTATAGCCTTCTGACCATATAAACTCGGATGCCCTGCATACCTAAAGCATAACGTGTCTACGACCAATAATGCACTACTTCCTTGCAAACTGTCAATTAAACATCCTAGAGAAATTACATCTGATTTAAGAGATAAAAGCCAACTCCTGCAGCCATAGGTAAAGCTATCCGTATACAAGCCTGGACAGGCCCTTAGGGTTCCAAGAGGTTGAAGCTGCCGAACTTTCTACGCAATCGGCACACGAAAGTGGTAAGTTTGGCAGCCATACGCACCGGCCACCTTTACGCTCAGGAGATACTCCTGGTACTCATTTATGCCAGAAGATGAGTCGAACCCTGGGCCATAGTGCGAATCGAATTCGCGACCTTCCGGCTCATTCAACTATGCCACCGTATACCCCAAACTCCAAATCCTAAGATGAACGCTAACCCCCACTCGTTTGTGATGGACTGCGTTCTTTACAGACGAGGCTCTGACGACTGAGTCATGGTGGAGTGAGCGCTACGCGTATTTGCGGCAGCAGAAATATCGCTATTGAATTGTATGTGTTTTTGGTGTTTGTGGCAATGTCACTGCAAGTACTGAGGTCGGTTAATGTTTTAACGCTGTCCTTGGAGCGGCTGTTCTGGTGTATCTAATAATCGCCCAGCTTACCGAGACATTCCATGACTTTCTTTTGATCTGAAAATGCATCGCCATGTTCAAAAAAGAGCCTTCGGGTCCTTTTCTGAGCCAGTTTAATCCAGTCCACCTAATCACTCCTATTTTCTTAAACGTTTATTTTAATGTCATTCACGCATATTAACCTTTTTGCGCCGAAATTATTTTTTTTATATTTTAGCACACTCTGTATATAAAATGTGAATAAAAGAGGAACCAAATACGTTAGAATTATGAAACAAACTGCGTTTTGAAGAAAACAAAACGGAGACTATACACCATGTTTAAAATATTCAGTACCTGTAATTGTTGAATAAATATATAAAATGCAACATTTAGAGGTTGACGGTGCGGTACGACCACTATAGGGGTCGTTAGGCGTCAAACAGTTAATGGAGGTTTTGCTAGTGACCTTTCCCCTTTAATGTGCTATCAGACATGAAAAGCAAGTGGAGTTTAGTCCACGCAAAATACGCGAATCAATAATTACAAAATCACTTGAGAGTATTGGATTGTCTTGTCCACGACAAGGAGCAGAATTGTAACTTGGTTCGTTGTTAACCTGGGCAAAAGAGAACTGCCCTTTTCTGGGCTATTACGCAACGAGAAGTGGTATTTCCTTTCCGACCTTTCGGGACAACCTATCGGTCCCATTGAAAGGGTCAAGAACCTTGGAGTATTGACTCTTGAAGATGGTACTAATAGGTTTTCCCGAAACGTTGGTAAGGAACTAACATTGCTCACTACTTAATAGTCCAGAAGAGCGCAGTTCTTGTCCACTCCGCGGCGTAAGTCTGAAATCATGCAACCTCTGCAGAAGATGGAGGTAAGGGTCAACTTCACGCACCGACCGCTTTGCCCCTGCGCAGAATCATTGAATACGGGGTTTTGTGGGTCCCAGAGCATGTCTGAGCGGCTTTGGAGGATAGAAAATGTCTTGCCACTGCCGGAATTAGAATACCAGACCGCCCAGCGCCTAACTAGTCGCTGTACCGACCACAGCATTCCGGCTGTCATATCTTTCATGCTTCTCTCCAACGCGACATGAATGAACTTAATTTCTTACTACCGTGCCTCATGTTCATAACAACATTTATTAAACAACGCTTATGCACCACACTGTTTATACTGAACTACGTATTAGTTACTTCTCCGACGTGTTTCGATTTCTACTGACACCATCTTCAGGTAGCCCCGTCTGACCGTGAATCCTTCGCCGCGCATCACGTGACAATAACAATTCGTATTGAACTGGCTAATAAATTGTCTGCTTGAAGCTGACATCTTGTCAAAAAGGTGCTTATTTCTTCTCATGTCGTTGACAATGAAATAACGTGTAGCGCAAATGCAAGTGAATGACATTATTTCCATATTTCAGGGTGACCAACTATGTATGTACATTGTGGGTGTTTTTCTATAAACTGCTAAATTTGCGCGTGCAGATTTGCTGTTTTGAAAGTTCCGTATATTATACCAGTGGGAATTGACTGGTAGAAGCTACAGCAACAATGGCTGCCTTTGGCAGATTTTGGTAACTTTAGTAGCTACAGCCGGGGCACTAATACATAAGTTGTCTCCGATTAAGATCATCATCATCATCCTCATGTTCCTGAAGGGTTAGGCGTGTTTCCTGTTCCTTTATCCTCAAGATGAAGTTGGTCCCTCCATCTCTTCCTCGGTCGTCCTAAGTTCCTTCGTCATTTTGGTTTATATTGTAGTGCTTGTTTTGGTAGTCTGTTTGTGTCCATCCTCTGTACATGTTGTAGTCACTTTTTCTGGTACTGTTTTATTTCCTTTACTATGTTCTGTGCTCCCGTTTTTTGCCCAAAACATTGATTCTTTTCTTTATCTAGTTTTGTTATTCCAAGTAAGTGTCTCAAAAATTTCATCTGTGCTGCTTCTAAACGTTGTTCCCCTCTTTTCTTCAGTACCCAAGCTTCACTTCCAAATTCCAATGCTGCTTTAGCTGTAATGTTAAGGTAATTTTGATTAAACTCGAAAATATGAAGTTTGGTGTGAAAGAGTGCCAGCATTATATCTGACGTCAGCACACCAAGTGCTATCCACAAGTGCATTTCTATCTCTATCGCACACGTACAATTCTACACATTAATCTTAGAAAGAAGGAATGCCATTAAAAACTTTTGATTTATCCTTTCGTTGATATCTTACATTATTCTTATAAAAAGAGGAAGAAAGGCAACAGCGATGGAAGAGAAAAGTTTCGCGAGAGAATCAAATGTAAAATGTTCATATTGTTAATATAATGCGACATGAGATACAGTGTGTCCCACTCGCTATCTAACCCGGCATTTATTTAATAATTCTAACACCAAAGAACATATTGCAACGAAATTTGAACAAGATTACTTTCGTTGTGTGAGAAATTAAGAGGAATGTGTCTGCAGTCCGCTTCAAATTTCGTTGCAATATCCTCATTAGTGGTAAAATTATTAAAGAAATGCCGGGTTCGGTAGCGAGTGGGACATTCTGTATTAGCATAACATAGCTGCAGCAGTAGCAACAGTATAAACAGTATAAACAGCACAAGGACAGCAAGTGAACCCGGGACAGTTCAGGAACACTCAGCAGGGTCAGCAATCAACAGATTGGCATTCGAAGAAATTACCGCACGAGAAACACGTGTATTGATATCTGGACAGTACGAACATCGTGAAATTGAGTTTATGTAAAAACCTGAGGCAATATACTTTCAAGAATATTTTGCTTAATTCCAACCAAGCAAATAAATTGCTTTCTTAAAGGGAAAAAATATATTTCGAAGAAGGTTGGTTTAAGTCGAAAAGTGCGAAAAAAAAAAGGGGGGCTCTTGCACTGTTTGTCTTTCACATGGGACCTCAAATATACTACTGATAGCGGGGTTTAACTATAAAAAGGTAAAGGGATCCCATTACAGGTCCGGTGTGGCCCAGAGGGTGGGTAGAGGTATAGCTCTACTCTTCCATGACCGCGGCACTAGAAGGGGGTGAGTGGTCAGCAGCACGCTCCGGCCGCACTTTGCCCCCGGGAAAGACCCTGTACCCATTTTACAGGAGGCTGGGTGGGTCCCAGGGCAGGTCTGGACGGGCGGAAAGTCTGGTCCCCACCGGGATTCGATCTCGGATCGTCCAGCTCGTAGTTCAGTCACTATACCGACTGAGCTACCCGGCCCACGGGGTTTAACTATACACAGAATTAATTCCTGAAAATGTCTGTGGCAAAACATCAGAATTCGAGTGCAAAAGCCATCGTGTGTTAGTACGTGACGTATATTTCAAATAGCGATTTTCGACATCTGAGAGACCCTCAGGGATGCTGTAGACAGTAGGATCTTCCGGGCTGGGACGCTATGTCGACTTTTAAGTTGTTCCCGAATTTGCCTCCGTCTTCATTATCAAACTGTCTTCTTGGACTGTTGATAATGAGGGGAAAAAGGCCTATAATATATCGAAAAGTCGGGAGAAATTCGTCCAAAGACATGGCCTCACACGCAGAAGGACTTTTCTCTTCAATTTAGCGATATGCACTCAATTTTCTTCGAAAAACAAAAAGGCATACGTTACCTTGAAATTAACAGATATATAACATTTTTTTTCGAATTATTAAAATACTCGTATTCATTACAAAATATTATTCAAACTGCACACGAAAAGGGAAAGAGAGTAGCCCTATGAAGAGCGGGTTCGATGGACGGAATTTCTGAAAGGGAATCACACACATATAAATGCAATTCCAACACTGTGTAATATCAACGCGAGGATTTTTTGTTTATAAGCGTGTATACTTATATGCAATGTCATATTTATAAACCAACTCCATGGAGTGTCATTTTCTAAAATATATATATATTTATTTATTTATTTATTTATTTTCGGTTTATCAACAAAATTTCCACCTCTAATGGAGCCCGTGGTCTCATAATGTCCACAGCAACTCATTACTGGTCTTTATCCTGAACCAGAATTCAGGCCAAAGTTATTCCTTCAAGATAAATTGTAATATTGTCCTCCCATTTACGTTAGGTTTACCAGGTAGTCTCTGCCCTTCAGAATGCCCATTTAAAATTGTAGAATACGTTAATTTCTGTGCTCACATGTGCGAGCTGGATGTCGTCACTGTCTAATTCTTTACATAAACGCCCGCATCTGAATAAAATCAATTTACTACGCAGTTTTATGCTGATTCGTATTTACTGAAATCGACATAAACTGAAATTTCCTGAAACTAAGAGCTGGTAATATACAGGGTTATTAGAAATGATTGTCGGGGTTTTAACAACTTGTCATACACAATACGCTTGAGATAGGAGTATATGTTTTTTTTTATTTAATAGAACAACACTCCAAGTTTTTGTTACATACCTTACAGGTTCTCTATACGTTCACACTTTGTGATTCTACGAACATCAAACGATAATCGAGTTCGTTCCAAACTGTTTGTAGCATGTCAGCGGTGATGGTTTCAATGGCGGTTCTGATTCGTACCTTCAGTTCCGGGATACTTGCGGGAAGAGAAGGAACATAAACCTGATCCTTAACATAACCCCATAGAAAGAAATCACATGGGGTTGCATCTGGAGAACGAGGTGGCAATTGTTAAAACCCAGACAATCATTTCGAATAACCCTGTATTTCATCTAAGAAGGGTTACTAGAACTACGGAAAGGAGGGCTAGGACTCGATTAATCTAGTGACAACGGAAATACTGACTTATCGAAGTCGTTCAAACAGGCCCGGCATAAAATGTTTCGAGGCTCAAGGCCAGGTGAAATATCGAGGCACTCTCTGATACTAATGTGTACGAATCTGGCGTTCGGTTTACCGAGGTCGACGTTCACATACGAATTTAAGGTATACATCCAGTTATTTAACGTTTTTGTTGAGATATGTTTTCGTTCTTCTATATGAATCTTTGTACTTTGCCCGTGATGTTCTTGCAAGGCAAAGATTCCGTGAACATGTACTTACTTGCATTGGCCTAATCTCTCATTTGCCGGTACCAGTGGCAGCGCGGTCTAAGGCGTTGGTCTGCGGCCGCTAGCCTGCTGAGATTGTGGGTTTCTAATCCCACCGGGGGAATGGGTGTTTTTCTGTTATGAGTGTTGTGTGTTGTCAGGTAGAGGTCTCTGCGACGAGCTGATCACTCGTCCAGAGGAGTCCTACCGACTATGGTGCGTCGTTGTGTGTGATCCCGAAACCTCGCGAATGAGGAGGTCATGGCCCACTGGGGGGCTGTTGTGCCAAAAAAAAAAAAAACTCTCATTTTACCAGCCATAATACTAATCCACTGCATTACCCGATCATTACAGTCTTTCCTTTTCCCATCTGAAACGTTCTGAATGTCTCATTCTATTTTCCGACAGCCTCCTATGCGTGCTGACTCTTACTGACTTCATTTTTCCATTTTTGCCTAATTTGAAGTAAGTATTTTCGAAGTTTTAAATCCCAGTGACATTTGTACGGTTTATTACTTCCTTTTAGGCTGCATTCTGATTCACACCCAGCTATTTACTATGCACGTTTTCTCATCCAGAATTTAAAACATGCTATTATCATATTACAGCTACGCGAAAGTGATTCAGCACGTTACTAGACACTCCTTGTCCATAATGGCTAACCTCTCGGCCCCTTTCGTAGAGCTAACAAGCTAAATGACTTCGGGCGGTGTAATCAGTGTCTTGTGATTACGTGGATTACTTGTAGCATGAAATGACTATACTCTGCCCGTTTGTCACACGTTTCACGACACCATGTCGAATTGTCAGCTTTCCAATTTGCACAATATTTTATATTGCACTAACTAGTGTTTACGTCTCGCTGATCCTCTGACAGTTTTACCAGCGGAGTCAGTAATTGTTTAAATTAAAAACCGTCACTCTCTGAAAACACATCATACATTAATCAAAAACCGGAGACTGGATGGCATAGTCAGTATTGTAGTAGTAGGCTACGGGCTGAATGTCCGGGGAACCGTGGTTCGATTCCGAACAGAGGCGAGAGATCTATTGGCTATAAGCTTCTTCGTCTGGTAACAGGGAACTGTTTTTTGGGGAGTAAAACGGCCGGGGCACGAGGCTGACCGCTAATGGTCCCTACCAGATGCGCGCGCACAGGTTATGAAATCAGCGGATATAGGAAATTGAAATGCGCACAAAATTTATATAGCCAAAAATATAATAATAAAAATAAACATGGTCGTTGATTTAAAAAGGTAAAATTTTACAGATTGTATTGATATTATTTGCACTGTAAATTGTATACCTTAAGAATGGAACAATAATCGCAATAATTTCCTGTTTATTTGTTATTATCCTGTTTATTTCCTGTCGTGTTCGTGTCCTGTTCCATTACAATTTTAGTACCTATGAGAATGACTATGTTAACAAGACATAATTTCTTATTTATAATTATGCATACACTTCATTCAGTGCGCACAGGTTCTTGTAACGGGGAAAAAATGTGCAAAACTTGAAATTTTTGCGCACACAGGCCATTAAAAAATGACAGGCGTCTTGCTGACCACTCACATCCAATTCGTGCTGAGGTTAAACATAAGTAGAGCCATGCATCCACGCCCTCTATACGCTCTCTGCTTTTTAAATTACATTTTAATATTACCCTTCCAAACACCTATTACCTACGTGATTTTGAATTAAAATTGTGTAGGAATTTCTTTTCTTCGACGCTGCCTCACATGTTCGGCCCAAATCGTATTGCAGGCCACATATACCAGGTTTTATCGAAATCATACTATTAGTTTTGTAATGTAGTATATGAAATGGCAGACTGAGAAGGCATCACAAAAATGTCTTAATTTTATGCGCTTCTTGTAGATAATGCATAAAATGCACTCTACTATAAACTTAGAATTGTTGTCAACGCATTCACGTTTCTTTCTTCACAGTAATTTTGCCAGAGGGATCCACGCGGTCGCTGAAGGAGTGAAAGCTACTACGAAGTTATATGAATTGTTGGGGTCTTTGAAATAAAGTCTGAGCCCCCTTTGGAATAACCCTTCGGTTCCGTGGGGTTACGCAGCTTACATGTTTGAAAAAAAAAAAAACTCTTCTAACGGATTCGTATTTCTTATACAACATATAGCCTCAATGAAAATACTGTAGTAACGCAAAACATTGAACTTTGAAGCGGCTAATAAAGATTTAATTTTCCTTAATTTTTGAATCGCGGTATACTGGACAGGATATAGTAAAAGTTCTGTTTCTTCCTGTGTTGCATATTTTTTACTTCTCCGTGTATATTTGCCCTTTTGTCTGAATACATCTCCCTGTCTCTCTGGCGTAGGAAGTGTGGAACTCAATGATACGGAAAGAAATGCATGCTTGAGTGCAGAGACAATTGGATAGCATGATACATTCCTTTCTCTTCTATTTTCTTGAAATTGAGGATGACCATATGCCTATTTCACAGTTACGATGTGATCGACGTGGGAAATCTTGATTACCAAACAGTACGAACTCGCTATTGAGTGAATGTAATGAATAAACACTTGGAAGTTTCTCGACTTATCGAATTGTAGCTATAGTAGAAAGCCAAAATGACTTTCCCCGATCGATCCCTGATGTGTGACAATCTGTCACAGAACTGAACGAGCCACGGAAGGCGACAATCTAACGTGAATATCATGACAAGACCGAGCAGGTTAGCAAAAGTGGTAACGAGTCTGACTTGTGTTCTGTAGTTATTGGGTTTAAGTCTCGACTGGGGCAATCTATCCTGACTGATTTCTAGAAGTTTTTCCCTCCGTCCCTCTAAGCAACAAGGTACTGAAGTAGGCCACAGGGACTTTCTACTCGTATTTCTAGTGCATTCTACACGCATTTCCTCTCAACTCAACTGATGATAAATGACATCTGAAATTTACACAACTCTGTTATTACCCTAATAACCAGTCAGAAAAAAAATGGCTGTCGCAATATTTGGGGTGATGATTATTACGCGACTAGCAACGTGATGCTCTGACCATGACTGTATTGTGGAACGTAATTCAGCAGTATCTATCTGCCTGTATAACGTCATCAGCAGTACAGGCTTACTTTTAACCTGAACTGTATGTAACATCCAGCTCTTACCGCCCAGTATACACTTCTCGGTTTGAAAACAAGTCAGTCATTGCTGTGTGTGGAAATAATTGCTGTTTGTTGTGAGATAAATACAAAACACATAAATACACTGTGCGGGCAGACGGTGGAATCTTTAACGTTAAAGCTGGTGGTACATTAACTAACCACTAGGCTTCAAAAGGTCAATTGCATGGCATAGAGTGTTGTTTGTCCATCATCTATTCGCTCGTCTAGGATTTCCTTACGCGACGAAAACCTTGGATTCAGCGTCGGAACATTACATCATTCTGTATGAGTGTTCCAGACGGTCCTCTTGGAAGCCTAAATATACACTGGCAGCTATGTCTGAGATATCTAATTGTCTTAGTTGAAGAATAAAAGACCAACTTGATGTCACTTGCTATTTTATTTCACTTCGTATGTGTTCAAAATGTTTCGGCCGTTAATATATCCATCATCAGGAGCTTGCGACTATTCTGTTGAATTACCACATTGGCCGTATTGTTCTGTAAAGACGGAGGATTTAACATTAGTGTAAATTATGGTATGTAGTAGTTTGTGTTTGATGTGACGTGCTTAGTCGCTTTGTTGTAATTGGTAAGCGTATTTCTGTTGATACTATCATAATGATACACGGTCTAATAAACATAAGATCTAATTGTCTGTTTGATGCACTGCTTTGCACATTACACTGCGATGTCTGCACTCTTAATAGCGTTGCTGGGTCAACGTTCTCCCTCTTCTGCGCGTCTTTGATTACGCTTTTGCCTAACTCCGTTGCTTGTTTGATCCATATCACGCTCTGAAAAACTGATGTGAAATTTTAAGTAATAATATACTAAATGCAAGTCGATCCCAGTAGCAGCGGCGCGGTCTAAGGCGTCGTTCTGCGGACGTTCGCCTGCTGGGATTGCGGGTTCCAATCCTGCCGGGGCATGGATGTCTCTGTCTTGTGAATGTTGTGTGTTTTCAGGCAGAGGTCTCTGTGACGGGCTGATCACTCGTCCGGAGGAGTCCAACCGATTTTTGTGTGTCTGAGTGTGATCTTGAAACCTCAACAGTGAATTGGCCTAGGTCCACTGTGCCTGTCAAGCCATGAAAAAGAATACAAATGCAAGCACTTAAGTGTCTTTATATGGGTAACTGCACTGGACTTTTGCGAGATTTCATGGAGCAAAAAGACAAAACAATACTTTTGAAAGTAAAGTTTCGTGTAAAAGATGATATCTTCATCGCGATCCTGCAGTAATTTAGCCTCACGACTGCCATTCATAGCTAAGAAGGTTACGCACTGCGTGTTCTATGGTGGACGTCAAATTAGCAGAAGCTCCCTTTGAGGCGTCTCACTCTTTCGAACCCTCAAGTTTGAACGCTTCACAAACAAGCATATCTTCATCATGGTACTAGTAGTCCAATAATTATTTCTTCTGTCATCTCACGTAATTAAAATGCCATAAATTGTATTCGTGCACCAATTCGTTTGTTTTATAGCGAACAGTTCGTTGAGTTTTAGAGTGAAAATTAGAAAGTGACTGAAAATCTGTTTCTAAATAGACACGAAAGATGATATTACACGCATTTCCTGGTCATTACTGCAACATGAGGAAGTTGCAAGTCGCGAAACAGCAGTAGCTGTTACTATTTCCTCTGAGTATAAATCCAGACGTCCGTACCTGGCAGAGAACACATATTCGTGTGCGTGATTTTCTTTATTTTTCTGTCTTAGTCTTTCGTGAGTGTGTCGGTGGTGTTACGGTTTCCGGACTGGACTACCCAGTGTCTTGGCGCCATTTGATACTGCTACATTCAAGGGCACTGTTACGTGAAAATCAACACAACTGTTATTATATAATAATAATATTTATTTACTGCAATTGGGTTGTCACCCGGTGGCAGTGGTTATTTTACATGTAAACAAACATGAAATTGGTTACTACTAAATTTAAGTCGGGAGGGCTACATGAGAAG
>Ga0123355_10013288_pt1 | contig 12802 bp, 8 predicted proteins | sample TergutEmb28metaG_3_FD_89872 | JGI IMG/M metagenome (GOLD analysis project Ga0123355, IMG submission 89872) | Embiratermes neotenicus P1 segment gut microbial communities from Petit-Saut dam, French Guiana - Emb289 P1 | ecosystem: Host-associated > Arthropoda: Insects > Digestive system > Gut ...
CGAGCAGATTCATCTCACCTTTGGCAATGACCCGTCGCATACGGTGTTCGTCTCCTGGGCCTCCCCGGCGCAGGCCATCAACCCTCGTGTAATCCTGCACCGCCCCGGTGCCGGGACGGCAGTGGTGCACGCGCTGCAACGCACCTACACCGATGGCATGAACGGCCAGACCGTGTTCACGTACCACGCGATGCTCGACGGCCTCGAGGCTCACGCCTCGTACCACTACTCCGTGACTGCGGACAATGACAGCCACCGCCGCGCACCGTTTGCGGCGACGTTCCGCACTGCGCCCCATGGACGTATGGCGTTCCGCTGGACCAGCTACGGAGACCTGGCAACACCCGTCACTTCGTGGACGATGTCATCGCCGCAGAGCCGCCACGCGGTGGATGCGGTGGAGCGGTTCCAGCCGCTGTTTCATCTTTTGAACGGCGACCTCTGCTACGCGAACCTCAATCCCGGCGCGCAACCCCAGGTGTGGGCCGACTTCGGCAACAACGTGCAGCGCTCGGCTGCGCATCGCCCGTGGATGCCCTGCCCCGGCAACCACGAGATCGAGTTCGGCAACGGCGCGCAGGGCCTGAACTCCTATCTCACGCGCTACGCGCTGCCCGACAACGGCACGCCGTTCGCAGGCCGCTGGTACTCGTTCAGAGTCGGCTCGGCACTCTTCATTTCGCTCGCCGCCGATGATGTGATCTACCAGGACAGCGGCGCCTTCCATGCCGGCCCGGGACCCCTCACACCGGCGCCCAGCACCGGTCACGAGCCCATCGAGCCTGGCACCTCCTTATATATCCGCGGCTACAGCGGAGGCGCACAGACCCGGTGGCTCGAGGCGAGGCTTGCCGCTGCGCAGAACGACACGGGCATCGACTGGATCATCGTGCAGATGCACCAGGACGCGCTCAGCTCCTCCAGGAACGGCAACGGCTCGGACCGTGGAATCCGCGAGACGTGGCTGCCGCTGTTCGACCGCTATGGCGTCGACCTGGTGCTCTGCGGTCACGACCACGACTACGAGCGCAGCTGGCCGGTGCGCGGCTGCAACGCCCATGTCGGGCGCGACGCCCACACGGGCGAGACCGTGGACACCTGTCAGCCGCAGCCGGTGGTGACGAGCGAGCCCACCGACGGCCGCTTCGACACCCGCCGCGGCACCATCCACCTGATTCTGGGCGGAGGCGGCACCAGCGCGCCAACCGACACGTATGGGGCGAATCCCACGAGTGGTGCACCGCAGGCCAAGGTCATCACCCGGGCCAACCGCCCATTCCAGGGACCGGTCCCCGGGGTGTTCAGCAAGCACGGCGCCGATGCGCTGGAAGACGCCATCTGGTCTGCATGCCGCAACACGGTGACGGGTTATGGCATCGGCGTGTTCGATCTCGATCCCGGGCGGGCGAACGAACCGACCACGATCACCATGCGTTACTTCCACGCGCCCGGGGCCGACCGCGGCGGCAGCTCGGATTACCAGCTTTTCGATACCGTGGTGCTCGCCAAGGAGCGGCGCGACACGCAGCGCGGTTAGACACGCACTGCGGTCAGACACGCAGCCGCTTGACTCAGATGCGCGCCTGGGGCGCCTTCCAGGGCGCTGAGCTCAGGTCCTTGATCACGGTACAGAGCAGCACCCGGCCGCCATGCATGGAGCGGTATTTCGTGACTTCGACCCGATCCAGCACCCGGAATCCATAGCGCTTGAAGAAGCTCACGGTGCGACGCCCGGAGTAGGTCACCATCTGCCCGTACACCGCGCGGCAGCCCCGAGCGCGCAGGTAATCCAGAAAGGTGCGGATCAGGACTCGCGTACTCCTGACGCTGCGTGCGTTCGGCAGCACGTTCATGTGGAAGTGTGGTGTATTGCGCGGCGTCACCGGCACTTCGCGCCAGCTGTTCATCAACACCCAGAGCATGAAGGCGCGGGAAGCCATGTTGTAGGGGCGGCGATAGCAGCGATAGACCGCCTTCACCGCGACGACGATATTGGCGAAGAACTGGTAGGACTGCTTGAGGAGCGGCAGCCGGCAGCCCATGAGATAACCCCGAACCTCTCCCTCCACCTCGCACACGAGCAGCGCCTCGGGCTCGAAACGCGTGTAGTAGCCGGTCAGATAGTCCGCAAACAGCTCGCGGTCCTCGAAAACCGGATCGATCGGGTTACCGAGGAAGCCGGTGTCCGCGCAGATGCGACGGACGGCCTCACGATCTTCGGGTCGATAACGGCGCACCCGGATGCGGGAAGACTCGACGTCGCCCGCCGGTTGTGGGTAAGGGGCAGTGCGGGGAGTGCGGGGTTCCGGCATGGACAGGATGTTAACAGTCAACACCTGCGGTCTTGTTACAAAAGAGGTTCGGTACTCGCTGCACAGCTTCGGCTCCCAAGCGGAGCCAGGACCCTCGCCTTATCGCATCATTTTCGCCCGCAGGGAACCTGCGCGCAGCCAGCGCCGATCCGGTGATGATCGGCCGCCCATCCGACCCAGGCGAGCATTCCACCGCAGGCACTGCTCACCCGGACGCAACTGCCATATATCCGCCGAATGGCAGCGTATCATCGATCCTTGGACCCGACATCCGCGATGTCCGTGTGGCGCACTCGGCATCACATCCTGCTGAATTCGAGAACCTCGAATGGCTCGAGGATGGCCAGCATCCGTTGGACTGGAATGGCCCAGCGGGACGGCCCTTCGCCAGATTCCGCGAAGAGGATCTGGATCGGTCGATCATCCATCACTTTGAGCGCGTGGCGCGCCGGCACCGCGACCGCATCGCGATCGCAGATTCGAACGCGTCGCTCTCGTATGGGCAGTTGTGGGATGGCCTCTCGGGACTGGCCGAAGCCATCACCGCTGAAACTCAGCGCGGAGAGTTGATCGGCATTCTCGGCGCGGCAGACCCGATGTTTGCCCTCGCCATACTGGCGTGCCTGGCTGCGGGACGCCCGTTTGTCGCCCTGGATGCCCATTATCCAAGGGACTGGCTGGACCAGGTACTGCAGGATGCGCGACCGACCCTGCTCATCGCATGCGAGCAGTCACTGCAGGCGCTCGAGACCGGACCGCCAGCGGCACGCATCATCAACCTCACCCGTCTGCCCGGACGCGCGGGTAGCGGTTGGCGACCCAGCGAGCAGGATCTGGACGAGCCGGCGTGCGTGCTGTTCACTTCCGGAAGCACCGGGCGACCCAGGGGCATCGTCAACAGTCAGCGGAACCTTCTGCAGCGGGTGGCGCAATCAATCAACGCAGCGCACATCAACGCGGAGGATAAATTTCTGACCTTGGCGCCACTTTGCACGATCGTTGGTGTGCGCGACATCACAACCGCATTGCTGGCGGGCGCCGGCATTCACCTGCTCGATGCGCAGCGCACCAGCGCGCGCGACATACTGAATGTGCTCCACTCGCAGGCCATCACGATCCTGTTCGCCTTTCCGGCTCTGTTGCGATCAATAGTGCCGTACGATCGGCAGCGGGCAGGCGCCGCGCTTCGCCTCGTGCGCGTGGGTGGCGACACCACACTGTGGAGCGACATCGAACTGCTGCGCGCCTGGCTCACGCCCGACGCCGCGATCCAGTTGATCTATGCCGCGACCGAAGCGCCGATCATGCAATGGTTCGTCAATGGCTCTTGCCAGGGCGGTGATCCGCGAATCCCCATCGGCTATCCGCTCCCGGGCAGCCGCCTCGCCGTGATCGACGACCTCGGGCGTGCCACGCCGCGGGGGACAGTTGGCGAGCTGATAGTTGCAAGTCCGTACGTGGCGTTGGGACTCTGGGTGGACGGACGTTGCAGCACCGATGGTTTTGCGAGCAGCGGCACGCTGCCGTCGCAGCGCTGCTTCCGGACGGGGGATCTCGTGCGCCAGCGGCCCGATGGGCTCCTCGAGCGCCTCGGTCGCAAGGACAGGCAGATTAAGATCAGGGGCATGCGCGTCGAACTCGACTCCGTGGAAGCCGCCCTTCGCCAGGATCCTTTCGTGCGTGACGTCGGTGCTCTCGCCCGAACGAGCTCTGATGGAGATGCAACCCTCGTCGCATATGTGAGCGCTCGCGAAAACGCCCCCGTCGGTCTGCTCGAGGAACTCAAGACGCTGATACGTTCGCTGGCGCCGCCGCTGCGACCAGGACGTCTGTATCTGACCGATGAGATTCCCCGGCTGCCAAGTTCCAAGCTGAACGTGCGCGCACTCATGGCGCTCGATCAGGCCAACCTCGACAAGGAACAGCATGCGCTGCTCGCTGCCGCCGGTGCTGCGGCGGCAGACGATTGCTTCGCGCGGACAGTGGCGCAAGCATGGCAAAGAGTATTGCTCACTCCCGTTGGCGGTCCTGATGCCGATTTCTTCGAAGCCGGGGGCGATTCCCTCAAGGCGCTCGCCTTTGTGATGGAGCTGGAGCGGGCCCTGGGCCTGGAACTGCCGTTGAGCCTGATCAGTGAGACGCAAACGTTCTCGGGATTGTGCGCGGCATTGAGAGGGCGGCAGGAGACCTGCTATGTCCCGCTCGTACTCCTCAAGGCGGGTGAGGACCCATCCCCCGTATTCTTCATTCACGGCCTCGGCGGGAATGTTGCGGAACTGTTTCCGATTGCCCGAAGCATGGCTTACCCCGGGCGCGTCTTCGGCATTCAGGCACGCGGTCTTGCGCGGCAGCAGATCCCGCACACTACGGTCGAGGCGATGGCAGTTGAGTACCTGAGAGAAATCAAGGCGCGGCAACCGCGGGGTCCCTACTACCTCTGTGGGTACTCCTTCGGTGGTCTCGTGGCCTTCGACATGGCACGGCGACTCTGGGAGTCAGGTGATGAAATCGGCCTGCTGGGCCTCTTCGACACAATGCCCAGCTCTCTGAGTTGGCCATTCCATGTCTGGCTGGCGGTTATCCGCCGGCGGCTGGCTCGGTTTGCGCGTGCCGCAATCGGTGCGCCCCTCTGGGCTTGGCCAGCGGCGGCTATGGAAGCGGGCAACCGTGTCCGCGTGAAGCTGCGAGACCACCTGACACAGAGACGACCGGACGATCCTCCGCTCCCGGGGTTCCTGAAGTCCGCACCTGCCAGCATTCTGAAGGTCGCGGCGAGCGCCCTTGTAGCTTCGGCGAGGTATCGGCCTGGATTCTATCCGGGGGACCTGAAGCTGTTCATCCCAACGGAGCGTGATGCTTCGCTTCCCTCTCCCGGCGACATCTGGCAGAGACATGCGCGCACGCTGTCAATCGTGCACACCGCCGGCAGCCATTTGACGATGCTGTCCACCTCCAATGCCGAATCCACGGCCGCATCGTTGATGCACTATCTGCGCGGGGCATCGTAGAGGGGCGGTCTAAATCCGTTTTATTGTCGCCAACCAGGCCGGTGCGCCATGGTCGTGGAATCTTGTGTCAAGCCGCTCCGGTTCGATGGCGGCGACATTCCACCCATTGCCGGGATGGAATGCCGCTCTCAGCTCTTCCTGACTCACGGGGTGCGGGCCAGAATCCGCACCCTCGTCACTGAAGCACAAGACATACAGGGTAGAAGCGCGCTCGGTCACCGCCGCCATACTCGCCACGTATCGCGGTCGCTCGTCGCCGTCGAAGGTGTGGAACAGTCCGCAGTCCAGCACGGTGTCGAACTTGCGCCCCAAACGCGCCAGCTGGAACGCGTCAGCCGCAGCGAACTCAACCTCGATCCCGCGGTCGTCGGCCTTCGCCCGGGCGATCGCGAGTGCCGTCCCAGCCACGTCAACGCCGAGAACCGACAATCCCAGCGAGGCGAGGTGAAGAGCGTTCTCGCCGGTCCCGCAGCCTGCATCGAGCACCGCTCCGGCGAATCCGCCCGCAGATGCCAAGCGCACTATGGCCGGCTGCGCCCGGCCAATATCCCAGGGCGCAGGGCCTTCGTGGTAGGAGGCATCCCAGGATCGTCCCGACAGCCGTTCGTGGCTGGTTGGTTGGCGGCGGGTGGACGCGGATGCGCGCTTGGGCCGGCGGACCGCTCTGATCTTGCCGCTGCGACCGCCGCCACAGAGGAACCGATCGGCGCCGTCGGACTCGAGTCCTGAGACGCCGACCCCGGGGGGCATTTCCAGGATCTGAAGGACAGCTCCGGTTCGCGGTTCGACCTGGCGCAGATCACTCTTGTCGCCTTCCAGGGTGCCGTACCAGAGCTCGCCGTCAACCCAGGTGACCCCTGTGACGAAGCGCTTCGACTCGATGGTGCGAAGAACCTCTCCCGTCCGCGGATCGATCTGATGAATCCTGCGCTCCCGATACTGCCCCACCCAGAGCGTCCCTTCGTGCCACGCGAGTCCGGAGTCGGCGCCACCACCGGGGGCGGGAATCGTAGCGAGCACCCTGCCGGTGTTCGGATCAATCTTCTGGATTCGATCCTCGGCGATCTGATACAGGTATTGACCGTCGAAGGCCGTCCCGGCATGCGCAGCGACATCGATCGAGCGCAGCATTTCCCCGCTCTTCGGATCGAGCGCCTGCAGCTTGTCTCCCGCGGCGAACCAGACCTGCTGACCGTCACAGGTGACACCGCGCACGTGTTCGACGCCCGGGAAGGGTCCGTACTCACGGACCAGCTCGGCCGGTGCCCGCTTCATAGACCGTCTCCTGAGAAACCCGCGACTTCACTTGCGGGTTGTTTACGGCGTCATCCTGATTCTAGTCGCCGGGCAGAGGCGCGGGGAGCAGTAAAGTCGTCGTTAAACCGGGAAAGGGCGGGGTCATCCAGCGGCGCGCTCGCCCGCGACCGAGCGCCTGCACCTTACCGGTTGCCGCGAGCGACTCGAGTGCCCGCTGCACGGTGCGGGCGCTGGCACCGAGCGCAAGCGCCAGGGCCGAGCTCGACCACGACTCGCCGTCGGCAAGCAAGGCGAGCACGGGCGCGTGCGCGTCTTCGACGGGCCGCGCAAGCACCACGATTTCCCGTGCGCGGCGCGGCAAGATGGCGAACCCTCGCCTGGTTGCGACGACGTCTGCCAGCGTTTGCAGCGCTCTGCGCAGACGTCCGACTTCGACCCGCAGCCGCACGCGATACGTCTCATCGGCACGGTTCGCGCGGAATGCCCGCGCGACGAGAGTTTCCCGCGGCACGTCTGCCGGCCACGCCTCGGCGAGCAGCCTTGCGAGCGTGAATAACACCGGACGCCTGGCGAGCTCGATCGCCGTGCCTGCCTCACGGACGCTGAAACGGCAAGCGTCTATGACGAGCGTTCTCGAGGACAGCAGCGCTTCTACTTCCTCGAGCCGCAGGTCGCGCTCCGTGCCCCGCGCGATAAGCCGCGCGGCGGGTGCGGTCAGAGCGAGGGACGCGGTCTCGACTTCGGCCAGCAACGCAGGGATTCGCGCCTGGTGCGCGGCCCGTGCCGCGCGGGCGAGCGCGCTGCGCGCCGACTTTGCCAGCACCCGTCGCACTGCGATCCCGGCGATGACCAGCTCATGCGCAGCCCTCAGAGCTGGCGGCAGGGCGTCCGGGTCGAGCTGGCCGAGAGCACGCTCGGCCTCATCGAGACGACCGATCAGGAGCAGGCGCCGGATCTCGAGATGCCGCGCATGGGTTGCGTTCACGTGGTCACCGTGCTCTTCGAGTGTCACTCGCGCCGCGCTGAGTGCCTTCGACGGCCAGCTCAGGTCCCGGACGGCGAGCGCGATCTCGGCCTCGGCGACCGTGCACCTCGCGCGGGAGAGTGCCTCCCGCGGGCCGTAGGCGCGCGCCGCCCGGCGCAGGAGCGCTCTCGCCCGGCCGAGATCGCCGAGCTGCGCCATTGCCGTGCCACGAAGCGCGAGAGCGGGCGGGTCTTCGCGGAGCGCGATGCGTTTCAGTGCGCCAATCGGGTCACCGACCGCCAGTGCGCGCGCGGCGGCCGTGATCAGCGAGTCCACCGAAATCCCGTCACACTTGTCACTCCCGCCCCTCAGCACGCGGCGTCTAATCTAGCTCATCACCAATCCCTGCCAGGAGACGAGCGATGACGCACAGAACCGGGACACGCAAGGAATGGCTGACCGAGCGGCTCGAGCTGCTCGAGGCAGAGAAGGAGCTCACGCGGCGCAGCGATGAACTGGCGCAGCGGCGGCGGGCGTTGCCCTGGGTCCGTGTCGACAAGGACTATCGGTTCGACACCGATGAAGGGAACGCCTCGCTGGCGGAGCTTTTCCGGGGACGTTCACAGCTGCTGGTGTACCACTTCATGTTCGGGCCCGACTACAGCGCCGGCTGCCCGTCCTGCTCGATGATCGCCGACGGCTTCAACGGGTTCGCCGTGCACCTGGCCAACCACGATGTGATGCTGTGGGCGGTGTCGCGGGCGCCGCTCGCGAAGCTGCAGTCCTACAAGCGGCGGATGGGATGGACATTTCCGTGGGCGTCCTCGTTCAGGAGCGACTTCAACTCCGACTTCAGCGTTGCGTTCACGGAGGAAGAGCAGCGTGCGGGTGACATCGAATACAACTACCGGCGCGGCGGCCACGCGATGGATGCCCAGAGTGTGCCCGAGCCCGTGCGTCAGTTCGCCGCCATGTGCGGAACGGATGCGCTCACCTACAGGCGCGATCTGCCGGGTATGAGCGCGTTCGTACTGAAGGACGAAGCCGTCTATCACACTTACGCTACCTATGCGCGCGGCCTCGATGGCCTCTGGGGCGCGTACCAGTGGCTCGACCGTGCACCCCTGGGCCGCAACGAGGCGGGCCTCTGGTGGCGGCGACACGACGAGTACTGAGGAGCCTGCCCATGTGCCCCTTGTGTATCACGACAGCGGCGCTGTCGGCTGCCGGCGCTGCCTCCGGCGCGGGCGTGCTCGCCGCAGCAGCGAGCAAATGGCGAACTGTGCAGCGGTGGTTTTGCCGTCGTTGGCGAGGATGAACCCTGAGACGGGCGGAGGCAGGCGGGCTCCGCCCTGTGCGTTGCGGAACCGCTCACGCGGGGGCTTTTTTCAGGGCGAAGAACAACTGCCGGTGCTTGCCTGCCCGCACGATGCTCGCCGATTGAAGCGCGACCAGGATATAGAGAACATTGAGAGCCGCGAGCGTCGTCGGGATGTATCGCGTGCGTCGTGCTGCGGCGACGACATCTTTCGCCGTCACCCCTCGCGTTCCACCCATGCGATGCTGCACGTAATCGACGGCGTCCGTGTCGATTACATTGAAGTAGCCGGAGCCACGCCGCGCCTTCGAGAGCGCAAAAGAGAGTACGAAGAAATAGCCCTGAGCCTCGAACACGTGGTATGTCTGACGGACCGCCTTCACCCGGCCACGGTATTTGAGTCCGCGCTGAAGCGTTCGGATGTTCATAGCCCCCCCGGTCTGGCTGGCGGATCGTCGCCGGCCTGAGCTGACTCTACTCTAACCGGGTAGCATTTCGGGTCACCTCAAACGGGAACCGTGGGGCCGGCCCGAGGATTCTGTCGTCAGTGTCATGAAACTCAACCTTACCTTGCTCCTCCTGCTGGCTCTTGCCGCCTGCGCCTCGGGCCCGCGCTCCACCGATCGGGCGCCCGACGCGGCCGCTTTCTTCCGTGTCAATCCTGTGCGCCCGGTCGCGGAGCTGCTGCCGATCGCCCTGGCCTCGAAGCCGCCTGCGGAGAGCGGCGACTTCAGGCCCGCGGATCTCGTCGAGCTGACTGCCCTCGATCCAACGATCAGGCTCGACATTCGCTACGCGACGACCAGCAACTTCCTCGGCACCCCGCTCTACAGCGAGGCGCGTGCCTTCATGCAGCGGCCGGCGGCAGAAGCGCTGGTGCGCGTGCAGCAATCCCTGGCGCTGAAGGGTTACGGTCTTCTGGTGCACGACGCCTACCGGCCGTGGTACGTGACGAAGATATTCTGGGACGCCATGCCGCCGGAGCTGCACAAGTTCGTCGCCGATCCTGCCGAAGGGTCGCGTCACAATCGCGGTTGCGCCGTAGACCTGACGCTCTACGACCTGAGAACGGGTCGCGCGGTGAGCATGCCGAGTCTCTACGACGAGGCAACGGAACGGGCCTATGCAAACTACGCCGGCGGAACCGCAGAGCAGCGCCGCTTGCGCGATCTCCTGCGGAAGCACATGGAGGCCGAGGGCTTTTCGGTTTACGAATTCGAGTGGTGGCACTTCGATTATCGCGACTGGAAGGCGTACGCAATTCAGAACGTGCGCTTTGAAGATCTCCGATAATTCGAGGAGCGCGCAGCTTCGGACGGCAGAGACAACCTGGATTGGAGAGTGCGCCGCGGCGCATGCCGTAACCAAAGGCCAAGGGTGAGCGAATCCTGATTAGTGCAGTTCGACTCTTGAACGAGCGGGCTTTCCAAGGAGCGTGGTGATGTCCATATTGAAGACACAGCCTCCCCTGGCGATGAGCATTTTCAGGTTCCAGCAGCTGATATCGAGCCGGAATCTGTCTCGCTGGGCACCGATTCCGCTGAGACTGATCGTGGGCTACGGTTTCCTCGCGCACGGTCTCGCCAAGTTGGAGAAGGGACCGGAGCGCTTCGTAGACATTGTCCACGCTATTGGCACGCCCGCGCCGCGCTTCATGGCCTGGCTGACCATTCTGGTAGAGCTGTTCGGTGGGGTCGCCGTACTGCTCGGCGCGTTCGTTCCCTGGGTGAGCGTTCCGATGGCAGCCGTCCTGCTGGTGGCTATTTTCACGGTGCATCTGCCTTTCGGTTTCACGTCGATCAAGCTGCTGGCCGTGACTGCAGATGGACCGATCTTCGGGCCGCCGGGGTATGAGACCGATCTGCTCTATCTGGCTTGCCTGGCGACCCTCCTCCTCGGGGGTTCCGGACCGCTCTCCGTCGACAGCTGGATTGCAGCGTCCCGCTTGCGCGGTGTCTCAAAGTCGGCGGGGTAGTTCTCCGTCACTGGGGAACTCCGATGGCCCAATCCTCTCCTAACACCGGGCCGCTTGCTCGCTAATCGACGGCGCTCTCAGACACAAGCAGCGGCTGGCGCCCGAAGCCTAACCCCAACGACGGTCCTGCGGCGTCAACATGCCTCAGTCAACGCAGCACTTACAACACCAACTGTTGCCTTACACACACACGAGTGCCGATAGCCGGATTTGATATATTAGATCTTGTATATCAGTCAGACGGATGCCTCCCGCGCGCGTTAGCACGTTAAAACATAGGCTTGCAAGTTAACATATCTTAATCTGAACTGTAATTTGATCGTCACAATCTGCCATTAGGGTGCGCCCCTCCCATCCCGTCGGCTTAAGCCGACCGAGATGTACCTTTTTTACGACACGGACGCACGCTCATGCAGATTCGCAATGCCCCCATCCGCCCCATCCATTTGGCCGTGATCGCGGCTCTCGCGGCCTCGCTGGCGGCCCCGCTGGCGCACGCCGATGGCGCCGACGCCGACTCGGCTGGCGGTGACCGGAACCCCACCGTCGTTGTGCAGGGACAGGCCGAGGTCGAGTCGGCCATCACCCAGACTCCGACCCTGACGCCGCTCGATGCCACCCAGCCCACGGTGGATTTCAGCCGGGACTTCATCAGGAACAACACGCCGCTGACGAGCAACTACACCGAGATCGTCGGGCTGGCGCCCAGCGTGCAGTCAGTGACGCCCAACGGCCCGGGGCTCGCGGAGAACCAGATCCTCAGCATCCGCGGCTTTATCGACGGCTACTACGACGTCACCTTCGACGGCATCCCTTTCCAGGACTCCAACGACTTCACCCATCACTCCACCTCGTACTTCATGGCCCATTCGCTGGGCGGGGTGAACGTGAACTATGGTCCGGGCACCGCTGCCACCATCGGCAACGCCACCTTCTGCTGCAGCATCGACAACCTCTCCAAGGATCCGCTGGAGGTCGCGACGCTCACGCCCTATGCGAGCTTCGGCAGCTGGCACACGCGGGTGTTCGGCGCCGAGCTCGATACCGGCAAGCTGGCCAATCTAGGCGGCGCGGCCGGGTACATCGATGCGGCGAGCTCCTCGACCGATGGCCAACTCACCAACATGGGCCAGGATCGCAAGAACATCTTCGCCAAGTTCGCGGCTCCCGTGGCCCCGAATACGGTGCTCACGCTCGTCGGCATGTACAACCAGGTCCATCAGTACATTTCCCTCGGCGCAACGGCGGCACAAATCGCCCAGTACGGTCCCAACTGGGGCCTGTCCAGTGACCCGAACAACCAGGCCTACTACGGCTACAACTTCGACGACATCCACACCGACTTCGAGTACGTGGGACTGCAGTCGAGCCTGGGCAACTGGACCCTGGACAACAAACTCTACACTTACGCCTATTACCACACGGGCCACAATGGCACGGACCCGAACGGCGAGACCCCGAACGGCACCTACTGGGGCGCCGATAACGTCCCCGGCCAGCTGCTGACCAACAATTACCGCTCCTGGGGCGACACGTTCAACGTGAAGTACACCCTCGGCTTCGCCGACCTGAAGGCCGGAATCTGGGCGGATCGCCAGTCCAACGAGCGCTCACTGCCGGAGGTGGACATGACCCTCGGCGGCTATACCCTGAACCCGAACGGCGCCAACTGGCTCACCAACGGCGGCTCGTCGACCTACCCGAAGGACGGTGGGGTCGGCGCGAGTGGGCCCTGCGCCGCCAGCTCCATGCCGGCGACCCCGGGCTCGCCCATTGCCCAGCCCACCGCCGCGGAGCTACAAGGTGCCTTCACCTGCAATGGCGGGCGTCTCCTCTCACAGACGCTCACAACGCTGCAGCCCTACTTCATGGTGGACCTGCACGTCCTGCCCGGGCTGACGCTCTCCCCCGGCGTGCGCTATGACCACTTCCAGCGCGACGTGAACGCCACCGTGGACGTCAAGTCCG
>Ga0123355_10013289_pt1 | contig 12802 bp, 9 predicted proteins | sample TergutEmb28metaG_3_FD_89872 | JGI IMG/M metagenome (GOLD analysis project Ga0123355, IMG submission 89872) | Embiratermes neotenicus P1 segment gut microbial communities from Petit-Saut dam, French Guiana - Emb289 P1 | ecosystem: Host-associated > Arthropoda: Insects > Digestive system > Gut ...
GCCCCTGTTTGATTCAGTCCCGCGACACCTGTCACTTCGGCGAAATGGCAAACAGCTTGCGCGCCATCTCTAGGATAATTCTGGCGACGCGCTGCTCGTCTGGGAGGCTCTCTGTCACAGCATCGAAGAACTCGAAGGATGTGAGCGCGGCAAGCGCGGCGGCTTTTTCCTCTAGGTTCTCGCGCTCGCCAATCCGCCCCGCGACCCGCAGCGCCGCCGTGAACCTGCGTTGATTGCGCGCCTGAATCACCGCCCCAAACTCGGGATCGATAGCGCCGATTCCGTGGATGCGCCGGATGAGAAGGCGATTGCTGGCCCAGAAGCGGGAAAAGACGTCCACGTACCCCTGCAGCATGGCCTGCGGCGATGGCTGCGTCATGATCTCCCGCATCTTCTCCATGCCCCCATCTATCGCTATCACGTCGAACAGCGCATCCAGCACGGCTGATTTGGTGCCAAAAAGGTTGTGGATGGTCTGTCGTGTCACTCCACTGTCCGCAGCCAGCGATCCCATCGTCATCTGGCGATAGCCTCCCGACTCGAGTTGTTTCCTGGCTGCTCGCAAAACTGCCGCACGGGTCTGGTCCATCGCCTCCAGTCGCTTACCCAGTGCATAACGGCGCTTCGGCTCGCTGGCGCTCCTTGTGGTCACGCTGTAGTCTATCCCAATATTTGATTTGACAAGATGTCAATCGAAAGGTTAATGTTTAGTGTGCTTGTGATCGGTTCGCAAGGGAGGCCGGGGAGATGCAGCTGCAGCAAGGCGAAAAGTGCAGCAGAACAACTCGGGGGCATTTGAGGCCCCGGTCATGGGCGTCTTCTTGCCACCGCTCCACTGAGCCGCTTTACGCCGCACCAGCAGCATTCTGGATCGGCCTTTTTCTTTAACACGATGGTGACGAGCTCTGGCTGCGGCAGATCGGCAGCAGAAAGGCACATATGAATACCTCGCGTTCGGCGCCCGTCCACAAGGGCCCCCACCTCGGAATGCTGGCGCTTCTCTACACCTTCTTCTTTTGCCTGGGTTTGTATCCGGTCACCGCTCTCTACAAGCAGCCTTACTGGCCCGGCCCATGGGAACCTGCTCCTGTGATCATCTCCTACTTCCAGCACTACGGCGGGCGCGTCCTTTTCTGCCTTGTGCTGCAGTTCGGCGCCATGGTATGTCTGGGAATCTTCACCGCTGCCGTGGTGAGCCGCCTGCACTTCCTCGGGAGCCGCGCTGCCGGAACCTACATTGCATTGCTCGGCGGCTTTCTCGTGGTTGCCAATGCCTTTGTCGGAACCATGGCGATGTGGACGATGCTGCAGCCCGGAATGCTCCACCAACCCACGCTTGTGGTGGCCCTGTATTATCTGGGCTTCGGCCTCGGTGGCCCTGGCTTTTCGGTTCCCATGGGTCTGCTGATGGCTGGCGTTTCCGTGACCTCAGCGTTCATGCGCCTGTTGCCCAAGTGGGTCATCGTCCTCGGCCTTCTGTTGGCGGCGGCGGGCGAGATCAGCTCGCTCCATCTCGCTTTGCCCCAGCTGCTGTTCCTGATTCCGCTTGTCCGTTTTCCAGGATTTGTGTGGCTGATTGCGGTTGGATTCCTTCTTCCGACAACACGCAGAACTCTTGCAGCAGATTCTCGCAGCCGCCCAAGTGCGGACGGGATTCTTGTAGAGCATGAATTGGAGCAAACCCATTGAGGCCGACCACGGGAAGACTCCCAACACCTCTCAACCTGCTTTGGCATCCGCGATCCGAATAGTCAGCCTCTCCCCGAGCGCGCTGGCAACGTGAAGTGATTGTGTCCAGAGAGACGGCGACATTTTGCGGATCGAGCAGACGGTCAAGCTTGGACCGGCTCGTATTAACTTCCTTGGCAAGGGCCTGTTTAGTTTTCTTTTTCATGGCTTCTCGAAGCTGCCATGAAATCACGCGCTTGAGGCAACGGCCTCGACATCTTCTCGGACACCCTCTTCTTCGAGGAAACTATCAAAGGTCGAACCAGCGTGATCGATTGCGCCGTCTTTTCTCTTGCCTTTCATGGGGAACTCTCATGCTTTTTCTTATTTCGCCGCGCCACCGGAACCCGGTCTCGGGTGCCCGCAGTTTGCTGACAAAGGAAATCAGTTGAGAAGGTTCGTGATCACCGGCGCGCCAGGTGCAGGGAAGACCGCGATCATTCGTCAGTTAGAACTGGACGGCTTCAGCGTCGTCGAAGAGGCGGCTACTGACGTTATCGCTGCCGGGCATGCGCAAGGAAGGGATGAACTCTGGAGACATCCCTCATTCATTGATGCAGTCGCTCATCTGCAAAGGGACCGTCAGATTCGAGCGTCTTGTCAACCGGCCGAGGTCCAGTTTCACGACCGCTGCGTTGTCTGTACCGCGGCCTTGGCAATCTTCCTCGGATACCCTTTTTCTGCCTTTCTTACCAGCGAACTGGAGCGCATCCAAAAGGAAGCAATCTACCAAACCCGGGTCTTCTTTATTCGCAACCTTGGCTTCATCGCGCCAACCGACGCGCGGCGCATCAGCTTTGAGGATGCGCTGCGCTTTGAGAAAATCCATGAACAGACCTACCGAGAGTTGGGCTTCGAACTGGTCTTGGTCGAGCGGGGAAGTCTGGCCGAGCGGGTCAGCATCATCAAAGCGGCAATTGGTTAGCTGCGAAGCGGACAATTTGGACTGGGGTCCTCCAGTCCGATTCCACAAAAATGCCCTATTACCGGAATCGGCTCCCGGGGGCCCGTAGGACGCACCGCACGCCGGCACCGCTGCCACCGAATCGACCGATATGCCGTCGCGAGAAAACGTGTACCCTCGTCTTTTCCGGCGGTGGCCTTTCTACACCACTGCTCATCGTTCAGCCATGTACCCTGGTAGTTTCCGCGCGGCAAAGGCACCATTTCATGACGATGGCGCTCCGTTGCCCGCAGGGAAACGGGCCCTTGCGAGCGCGCCTGTACATGTTTGACGTTGCTGTGCCAGCCGGATATTCTTAAATCGGGGCTGAAAGTTGCGACTGTGTCGCAACTAGTTGAGGACAGTTTATTGCTGCAAGCATTCATCATCACTCTGCGCGAGGGTGTCGAGGCCGCTCTGATTATCGGCATCACTCTAGCCTATCTGAACAAGATCGGGCGCGCGGACCTTCGCAAGTCGGTCTTCGTGGCGCTCGCAGCGGCCTTCCTGGCGAGCATCGGCGCAGCCATCCTGCTCTCCCGCTTCCAGTTGAATGAGGATCTTTTCGAGGGCTGGGTCATGCTGGCGGCCGCCTTCTTCGTCGCCACCATGATCGTTTTCATGATGAGGACGGGGCGGCGGCTCAAAGGGGAAATCGAAAGTAAAGTCGGATCGCTCGCCGGCCGCGGCTCTCAGCTGGGAATTTTTCTCTTTGTCTTCCTGATGGTGCTGCGCGAGGGCGCTGAGACCGTCCTCATGCTTTCGGCGGTTTCGCTCGAAACCAGCGCTCTTCTCAGCTTTCTGGGCACGCTGCTCGGAGTTGCTGCCGCCATCCTGTTCGGGGTGATGTTCATCAAGGGCAGCGTGCGCATCAACCTGCAGAAATTTTTCCGCGTGACCACGGTGATTCTCTTCTTTGTGGCTGCGCAGCTGTTGGTGTCCGGGCTTCACGAGCTCTCCGAATACGGGGTGCTGCCCCACTCAAAACGGGAAATGGCATGGATCGGCCCCATTGTCAGCAACGAGTGGTTTTTTTTCGTGACCATCGTCGCCCTGGCAGCGCTGATGGTGTTGTTTGAGGCCCGCCGCCGGCAGCCGGAGCCGGCGCCTGAATCTCCAGCTCTCAGACGCAAGGCGCTGTGGAGCGCGCGCCGCGAACGGTTGTGGATGATCTCGGTCTATGCAACGTCGTTTATTTTTATCGTTCTCGTCACCGCCGAGTTCATTTATGCGAAAAGCGTGAACACGCTGACGCCGGCAACCGAAGTCAGCTTTACCGACGGAGTGGTCCGTATTCCTCTCGCTCAGGTTTCCGATGGCGATCTCCACCGCTTTCAAGCGCGGGAAAATGGCACGGAGATACGATTTCTCCTCTATAAGAAGCCCGATGGCAAGGTAGTCGCCGTCTTTGATGGCTGCGAAATCTGCGGCCCGGTTGGCTTCTTCAAGGGAGCAAATGGGCTGGTGTGCAAGAACTGTGCCTCGCCAATCAACTCCCAGTCGGTAGGCATGCCCGGCGGTTGCAACCCCGTGCCGCTTGAGTCGAGCGTGAGTGGCGACGCCATCGTAATTCAAGAAGCAGCGCTGGCCGCGCGGGCAAAGCTGTTTGAGCGGTAATCCTTCCATCCCGGGGGGACCGGACCATGAAGGATGCCACGGCAGGACCAAATAAGACGATCGATTGACACGTGCCATGTTTGTTCGCCTGGTTTACGAATCTTTTCGCCGGCAAACGCAGCGAAAACTGCTGGTCGCCTTTGCGGTGACGCTCGGGGCCGCGGTTTCGACCGCGATGATCGCTATCGCCACCGATATCGGCGACAAGATCAGCCGGGAACTGGCGAGCTACGGCGCAAACCTGGTGGTCAGACCGCAGGATGACGCGCTCGACGTGCAAATTGGCAGCGTCAATCTCAAGCCCAGCGGCGCGTACCTCGACGAAGCCGGCCTCCCGAAGATCAAGGGAATCTTCTGGCGCAACAATATCACTGCGTTCACGCCTGTGCTTTCCGGGAATGTGAGGCTTCGAAATCGCGAGGTCGCGCTCCTGGGGACGTATTTCTCGAAGAAGCTGAAATTTGGGAACGAGGAGTTTACCTCCGGGGCGCGCGGCACCTTTCCCTGGTGGAAGGTCGAAGGTCGATGGCCCGGCGACGACTCGGTTGAAGTTCTGGCCGGCGAGAAGCTCGCGGGCGAAGATAACATCCAAACCGGTCAAGAACTGCAGTTGAACGGACAGCGGTATCGCGTCTCGGGAATTGTTTCGACCGGCGGCGTCGAAGACCACCAGATCGTCGCGCCCCTTTCCGTGGCTCAGGCCCTGCTGGCGAAGCCCGGTGCGGTAGGCAAAATTTTTGTGAGCGCCCGGACCAAACCGGAAGACGCTTTTGCCCGCCGCAATCCGGACTTGATGACTGCCGCCGACCGCGATCGCTGGTACTGTTCTGCCTATCCCGAGTCGATCGCATTTCAGCTTCAGGAAGCGATTCCGCATTCGCACGCCGAGCAGATTCGGCAGGTCGAGCAGAACCAGGGCAACATCCTTTCGCGGATTAAGGGGCTGATGCTGCTCATTACGCTGGCCGCGCTCGTTACCTCCGGGCTCGCGGTTTCCGCCGCCATGGCCACGGCCATGTTTGAACGACGGCAGGAGATTGGATTAATGAAGGCGCTCGGCGCGGGACAGTTCATGCTCTCCGCCATCTTCACCACAGAATGTGTACTGCTGGCCGTTGCCGGCGGACTGCTCGGCTTTGCCGCAGGAGCAATGCTCGCCCGCCGTCTGGGGTTGACCATATTCGGATTGGCCATCACCGTGCAACCCGTACTTTTGCCGATCGTGCTCGGGATTGCAATTATCGTCACCTTCCTCGGGAGCGCCGCCGCCATCCTGCGCGCGGCGAACTGCGATCCGGTCCACGCGCTGCGAGGCGAAGCATGAAGGCCCGGCGCCAGGCCCAAGCTGCGCCGATGTTCTTCCGGATGCTCTTGCGCGCGGCCACGGTGAGGAAGCGAACTGCACTTTCCGCGCTCGTCGCCGTCACCGTTGCGGCAGCCGTCGCCACCGCCATGTTGAACCTGTTCGTGGATGTCGAATCCAAATTGCGCCGGGAGTTCCGAGGGTTTGGCGCGAATATCGTCCTCGAGGCCCGGTCCGGCTCGAGTTTTAGTGCAGTTGAGTTGCAGCGTGTGGGCACAGTCGTTCGAGATCGCGGCCTCGCGGTTCCCTTTGCCTACGCCGTCGCCCGCGCCCGGAGCGATCAGCCGATTGTCGTGGCCGGCACCGACTTCGGTCTGGTACGCAAGCTGAATCCGTGGTGGGCGGTTTCTTCCTGGCCTCATCTCCCCGGCGAGGCCCTGGTTGGCGTACGTGCGGCCGGGGTTGTGACGCCGGGCAATGCTGGGTTTCGACTCTCCTACGGGGACCGCCCGATTCAGCTCTCTCGCGCGGGGAGCCTGACGACGGGGGCCGGCGAAGATGATCGTATTTATATTTCCCTCGATGAGTTCCATTCCTGGACCGGGCTCGGACCCTCGGTAGTCGAAATTGCCGCTTACGGCTCCGCGGCGGAAATCAATGCTCTGATCGCCTCGCTCGCCAGGGCTTTTCCTTCGGCCGACGTTCATCCTGTGCGGCAGGTCACCGAGGGCGAGGCGGGCATTCTTCGCAAGACCCGCTCCACGCTTCTCTGGTCTTCGGTCTTCATCATTCTGACGGCCGCTTTGTGCGTCCTGGCGACACTCACCGGGTGGTTGTTTGACCGCCGGCGCGACTTTGCCATCATGAAGGCCATCGGCGCCTCGGAGGCCGCGATCGCCCTATTCATTGCGGGCGAAGCGGCCGTGCTGGCCTGTGGCGGAGCCCTGTTGGGATATGCCGCCGGCATCGGCATCGCTGCCTGGATTGGCCGCGCCAATTTTCATGCTGCGGTCGCTCCCCGCCTCGACATCCTGCCTCCGGTCGTGATCGGATGCCTCGCAGTTACCCTGCTGGCCACCTTGCTTCCCCTGCGATTGCTGCGTCAGATTCAGCCCGCTATCATCTTGAGAGGCGAATAATGATCCGGCTCAGCCATGTCAGCAGGTTCTACCCGGCGCGGGCCGAAGCCCCGGGCGGCACCATTCGCGCCCTCGATGATTTCTGCCTCCAGGTGGAGTCGGGGGAGTGGATTGCGGTGATGGGACCCTCGGGCTCGGGAAAGTCCACGCTGGTGAACCTGATCGGCTGCCTGGACCGCCCGAGTAGAGGCGAGATCTGGCTGGATGGCGAGAATGTGGCCGGGCTCAAGGTGCGCGAGCTCACCCGAGTCCGTGCTGAGAAGATCGGCTTCATCTTCCAACAATTCCACCTGATCCCCTATCTCACCGCGGTTGAGAACGTGATGCTGGCGCAGTACTTCCACAGCATGACCGATGAGCAGGAAGCGCGCGAGGCGCTTGGCAGGGTGGGGCTGCGCGACCGGGCCGATCACCTGCCCGCCCAGCTTTCCGGCGGCGAGCAGCAGCGCGTGTCGATTGCGCGCGCGCTGATTAATGACCCCAAGATCATTCTTGCCGATGAGCCCACGGGAAACCTGGACGCCATGAATGAGCAGATCGTGCTCGATCTCCTGCGCGATCTGCACAGGCAGGGCCGCACGATCGTAATGGTCACCCACGATCCGGTGGTGGCGCGGCTGGGAGACCGGCGGATTGAGTTGCATCATGGGAAGATTGCGGCGCAGGAATTTTTTAGCATGGCCGACGAGGAGCAGCTCGAAGAAGTACTCGAAGAGCTTTGGGTGCTTGAGGAGCACCATCAAATCGCCGAAATCGAGCACATGGAGGTACACGGCACGCTGCCGGTTGGAGTCGCGGTAGAAAAGCTGCGCGAACTGGGGCTCGTCGAAACCCAGCCACATCCGCCGGTCCAGCATGATCACAAGACCTTTGTGAACCCTTGCCATGATGCGCTGAAGCCCGCGGGGGTTTCGATTGGCGACGGCAGCATGATCGTCGAGCTGACGGGGAAAGGGCGGCAGCGAGCAGGAGACATCATCCGGCGTCATCGTCTCGCCGAGCGGCTGTTTACCGACAGCCTGGCCATGGACAGTGAGACGGAGATCGAGCAGCAGGCGTGCAAGTTCGAGCACATCCTTTCGCCCGAAGCCACCGACAAGATCTGCACCTTTCTCGGGCATCCGAAGACTTGCCCTCACGGAGCACCGATCCCACCCGGGCGGTGCTGCGGAACGGCTTCGGACGAGATACAGCCGGAGAACGGTGCCGTTCCCTTGCACAAAAAAGGGTTTTGAAACCCTTGGACACTAAATTCGTCGTATGTCCCGCCAGATTTGCGCGTGTGCCCCGTGCATAAAATCGGTGTCTTCGATTCCGGCTTCGGGGGTCTGACCGTGCTCAAAGCCTTGCTCGAGGTGCTGCCGCAAGCTGAATACCTGTACTTCGGCGACACCGCGCGGCTCCCATACGGATCCAAGTCTTCGGAAACCGTGGCTAGGTACGCCTGCGAGGCTGCGCGGTTTCTCGAGCGGGAAGGGGCCGACCTCCTGGTCATCGCTTGCAACACCGCAACCGCCCTGGCTCTTGAGGAGATCCGCCGGCGAGTCTCGATCCATGTGCTCGGCGTCGTCGAACCCGGCGCGCAGCAAGCTTCCGCCTTCTCGCGCAGCCGCAAGGCAGTCGTGATCGGCACGGAGGCCACAATTTCGAGCCATGCCTATCACCGTGCGCTCGAAAACCGCCGGATGGAAGCCTGCGAGAAGGCGTGTCCGCTCCTGGTCCCCCTGGTCGAAGAAGGATGGACCGACCACCCGGTTACCGAACAGGTGGCAAGAATCTATCTCCAAGAAGCATTCGCGGACGGTTTCGGCTCAGCCGATGTGCTGCTGCTTGCGTGTACCCACTATCCGCTGCTCAAGCCGCTTCTCCGCCGCGTCGTGCCGCAAAATGCGACCTTGGTCGACTCGGCGGCTTCGACCGCCCTTGCCGTGGTGAATCTGCTCGGCGAGCAGGAAACCCGGCCGACCCCGGCCGCGACGAACGGCCTTTCTCCCCGCGCCGCCGGCGCCGTCGAGTTTTTTGTCACAGATTCGGTCCAGAAATTCGAGCGTCTGGGGAAGATGTTTCTCGGCCGTCCGATCGCAAACATCACCCACGTCGAGTTGAAGGAGTGAGGAAGGCCGCGCGCTGGTAAGGCGCAGAAAAAAGGGCCCGTTTCAGGGCCCCGCTCATTTCTGTCCTCAAGAGGCTAATCAATAGAGGTGGAACGCCACCTCGATGGTGGCGTAGGTCGCCACCGCCTTGCCGTCTTTCGTTCCCGGTTCGAATTTCCAGGTTTTTACCGTCTCGATTGCTTTTTCATCCAGGCCAAGTCCAACGCTTCTGGCAATCTTGATGTCGCGGGGAACTCCGTCTGAGCCGACGATCAGGCTGAGGACCACAGTTCCCTGGTATTTAGCCTTGCGTGCTTCTTCGGAATATTCAGGGTCGGGGGCGAAAATTGCCTTGGGAGCGCTGACGCCGCCGCCGATTCTGAACACCCCTCCGCCGATTCCACCGCCGCGGCCTTCGCCGACGCCCGGTCCGGTGCCAACCCCAATTCCGCCGCCGCTGCCTGAGCCAATTCCGCCGCCCGAACCAGTTCCGTTCGAAGGCGGGCCCGAAGGCATAGGCGCCGTCGGATTGCCCAGGTTGAGCGTATTCGCCTGCAGCTTCACCTCGGGAGGCACAACTACGGTTGGCTGAACCGCCAGCTTCGGATGTTCATTCCTCACAACGATTGCCGGAGGAGTGATCTGCTCGAGCGACTGCTTTGGAATTCGACCCTTCGGGGCCTGGAATTTGTCACGATCTCCGCCGCCGCCGCCGCCCGCAACTTCCTTCCTTGACGGCTTCATGGTCGGCGGGATCTCCGTGGGGGTGTACACCATGACCGTATCCTTGGGCTTCTCTACAACCTTCTTGCCCAGATAATAGGTACCAACGAGTAGCGCGGTGAGACCAATAATGTGCGCCACAGTCGACAGCGCAGCCCCGCTCTTTTTGTGATCGTAAAAACCCCAGATGTCCTTTACCGGAACCGGCTTTGACGTGAGTACAAGAGGCGGCAGCTTGGGGGCGAAAAAAGTGTCTTTAAAGTTCTGGACGAGAGACTTCCACAAACCCGGCTCGGAGCCCTTGGGCATGAGCAGATTCAATTCGGGTTCGGGTGTGGAGTTTTGCTGTGGTTTGAAGTCCAAGGTTGCCATTATGTTAACCCGAGTTAAAAGTCAATAGGCCAGTTTCCGTGCCCTCTTGTCCGGGGGCCCGCACTGGCTGTAGTCTCTAGTCTTCTCTCTGGCCGTAATCTCTAATCTCTTAGGTGACGAGTGTCCCGATCAAGTTGCACAACCCCATGTCCTAGCTCGTGACTGGTGGGAAACCGCCTGTTGATCCGGCCTACTAAAGTGATGCGTTGAACCACTTCAAATTAGATGCCGGTACTTGCGAAACGTGCACCTTGGCAAATTGTACACTTGCGGCTCATTTTTCGCGTGCTTTTCCTTCTCTCGCCCGCTTACCCTTGAGTTTTACCAGCATACTATCGCTTTGATTTCACGGACCTGTAAATTTCTGAACGGCAGAAGCCCTCTCGGGGGGACCCGGTCGGAACTTTCCCTCCGCCGGGCGGGAGCTTCATTAGACGTCCTCTGGTTTGCTCCCGGTCTGGTTTGCTCCCTATAATGAACTGCATCAAGTGTTTGGAGCTTCCCGCGGAGTGGACCTGAAATCTACGATCAACCTGCCAAAAACGGCCTTCCCGATGAAGGCGAATCTGCCCCAAAATGAGCCCAAAGTTCTCAAGCGATGGGCCGATATCGGCCTCTACCAGAGGGTTCGCCAGGCGAGAGAGGGGGCCCCGGTTTACGTTCTGCACGACGGGCCGCCTTACGCCAATGGCCCTATCCACCTCGGCCACGCGCTCAACAAGTGCTTGAAGGATTTCATCGTCAAGTCGCGGAATATGGCCGGCTTCGACGCCCCCTACATTCCCGGCTGGGATTGCCACGGCTTGCCGATTGAGATCAAAGTTGATCAACAGCTGGGCGGCAAAAAGTTGCAGATGAAGCCGGCGGATGTGCGCCTGGAGTGTCGAAAATACGCGCAGAAGTACCTCGACCTGCAGCGCGAGCAGTTCAAGCGCTTGGGCGTCTTGGGGCGCTTTGACCACCCCTACTCGACCATGGCCCCCGACTACGAGTCGGTCGTCATCAAGACCTTCTACAGATTCTTCGAACAGGGATTCGTCTACAGGGGGCTGCGTCCGGTTTACTGGTGCTGGTACGATCGCACCGCTCTCGCCGAGGCAGAGGTCGAGTACGAAAACCACACCAGCCCGGCTATCTACGTTCGCTATCGGCTGGAGTCGGATCCGCGCGCCATCGATCCCGCGCTGGGAGAGCGTAGCATCAGCAAAGACAAACCAGTATTCACGATTATCTGGACCACGACTCCCTGGACGCTGCCGGCATCGATGGCGGTCGCGTTCCATCCGGCGGAGGAATACGTCGCCCTCGAGGCCGCTGACGCCATCTATATCGTCGCCGAAAAGCTCGCCAAGGAAGTAATAGAAAGATCCGGCCTCGAAGCCGCCGCGCCGGTTGCCAAGTTCCCCGGCCGGGCAATGGAGCACACCTGGTTTTATCATCCCTTCCTTCCCTGGGAGCAACGCAGGATTTTGGGCGTCGTCGCCGATTATGTCACCATGGACGCCGGGACCGGCGTGGTTCACACCGCGCCCTCGCACGGGGCCGAAGACTTCTTGACCGGCCAACGCTACAAACTCGATCCGACTTGCGACGTCGATGCCGCAGGGAAAATCCACAACGGTCTTCCCGAATACGACGGCCTCCAGATCTTCGCAGCCAATCAGCCGATTATCGAGCTCCTGAAGGGCCGCGGCGCCTTGCTGCACCAGGAGAAACTTGAGCACTCCTATCCCCACTGCTGGCGCTGCCATAATCCGGTAATCTTTCGCGCCACCGAGCAGTGGTTCATTTCGATGGAAGCCCCCATGCCGGGGGGCGGAACTTTGCGCACGCGCGCTCTCGACGAAGTCAAAAAGGTGAAGTGGGACCCGGCGTGGGGAGAAGAGCGCATCAGCAACATGATCGCCACGCGCCCCGACTGGACGATTTCGCGCCAGCGTGTCTGGGGGGTGCCGATCGCGATTTTTGTCTGCACCCGATGCCGCAAAGCACTCAATGACCCCGAGGTGAATCGCCGCGTGGTCGAGCTGTTTTCAAAGTCCGGAGCGGACGCGTGGTACACGCCGGGTGCCGATCACCTCGCAGACGGCGCGCAATGTCCCTGCGGCGGAACCGCATTTGAGAAGGAAGCCGACATTCTGGATGTGTGGTTTGAATCGGGGTCGAGCTATCTGGTTGAGGTTCGAAACGAACCCGGCCAGCCCTGGCCCTCGGATCTTTTTCTCGAAGGCGGCGACCAGTACCGCGGATGGTTCATGTCCTCTCTGCTGTGCTCGCTCGGCACCGAGGGCAGCGCGCCCTTCAAAGGTGTGGTCACGCCCGGGTGGACGCTCGACGAAAAGGGCCAGGCGATGTCGAAGTCTCGTGGAAACGATGTCGATCCGGTGGACATCGCCGGCCGAATGGGGGCCGAAATTGTGCGGCTCTGGGTGGCGTCGGTGGATTTCCGCGAGGATGTGGTGGGTTCTGAGAACCTGATGCAGCGGACTGCGGAGACGTACCGCGACATTCGCAATAAGCTCTTCCGTTTTGTTCTGGGCAATCTTTACTATCCGGGAGATCCGGTCGTGCCCTTCGACCCGGGGCGGGACGCGGTTCCATATGCGGAGATGGAGGCGGTAGATCAATACATTCTGCGCAAGACCTGGGAGCTCTCGCGGGATGTCATCCGCAATTACCAACAGTTCGAGTTCCACAAGATCTACCACAGCGTCAATGCATTTGTGGTCTCCGATTTGAGCGCTTTCTATCTGGACGTAGTAAAGGACCGCCTGTACACCTATGCGCCCAGGTCGCCGGGACGGCGCTCGGCGCAAACCGCTCTGTGGCGGATTGGCGAGGCCCTGACCCGGCTGCTTGCTCCCATTATGAGTTTCACCTGCGA
>Ga0123355_10013290_pt1 | contig 12802 bp, 4 predicted proteins | sample TergutEmb28metaG_3_FD_89872 | JGI IMG/M metagenome (GOLD analysis project Ga0123355, IMG submission 89872) | Embiratermes neotenicus P1 segment gut microbial communities from Petit-Saut dam, French Guiana - Emb289 P1 | ecosystem: Host-associated > Arthropoda: Insects > Digestive system > Gut ...
CACCACCACCCACAACACCACCACCACCATCACCACCACCACCAACACCACCACCACCAACACCACCACCACCAACACCACCACCATCACCACCACTATCACCACCACCAACACCACCTTCACCACCATCACCACCACCACTACCATCATCACCACCACCACCGTCACCAACACCATCACCATCACCGCCACCATCAACAACACCATCAACACCACCATCACCACTACCACCACCACCATCACCACCACCACCACCACCATCACTACCACCACCACCAACACCACCACCACCACCACCACCACCAAACATGTCAGGTTAGATCTCTGGTTTCAATTGTAGTACAATTTGCTTGGGAGTTTTTGCCAGAGTTTTGGTGTGGTACAGCAGGGTAGGTTTAGGCGGTGGCACAGATTGTAATATGACACAACTGGTCAGATTAGAGATCTGTTTTTGGTTTTTGTTACACTAAATCTTTTGTTAGTGTTTTAGTTAAGTACACCGCGTTAGGCAGTGCTTTCGCTAGGTATTAGTACAACAGATTAGACACACCTTTTGTTTTATGTAGTACAGTACATTAAGTTATAATCTTCCTTACGGTTTTAAACCGACTCTTTTTTTCAACATTTTCAAATGCTGTCATCCACATGCTTTGCTTGGAAGTTCGACAGGTTTTGTGCTTCGTATTAGTTCGTTCCACCTATGTTACGAGCAAGGACTTCCGCCTGTCACCATGTTCGAAATGTGTGTCCGAATTTAACCAATAATTTATTGTAAACCGTTAACCTTAATGTGGTTCAAATTTAGCCTTATAATGAGTAATAAGCATGCTGTCCTAACTCTTAACTACGAACGTGGGTAAAAGCTTGATTTTTCTTTACACGTCTTGAAACTAAAGGGACAAGAGATTTTCCTCTCTTCCAAAAGATCCAGACCGACTTTGGGGTGTACACAGCATCCTATTCAGTGGCCACCGGGATCATTTTCCAGAGTTAAAGCGGCCGGGGCGTTGAACCAACCACTCACCTCCATCTAGTGTTGACGTTAAGAATGAGTGGATTTACGTATAAGTATGCTCCTCGTGTTTGCCTTAGTGACTTGGCCTGGAACAATTGTACCTTTACCTTTTAGTCACAAATAAAAGTGGTCTTGAATGGTTTTTCAGCTTATGTGATCCAAGGGAACAGAAGTTTGCTGATTATGTCGGGTGTATTGTTTCTGGTTTCATCTGAAGCGATTCTTTGACACTTCCATACCTAGTGCTCAGTAGAGGCACAACTTCATTTATGTCAATTCTTTGGTTGTGCGGAGGCACAGATCATTCTGCTGTAAATAAAAACCAGCCTTTACCCTAATAACGCACAAAAAATATCTTCCCTGTTCCCTATTTTTTTAAACCAGTTTCGACACCCTTTGACCCCAAGACTCGGATTGCGGATCGTTATTCTTCTAATTAATTTCTATAAATTATACGGCCAGTTTAATATTTGTTAGTCGGAGTTCTTTACAAAGTAGGAATTTCTTATATCAAAATCGCCAGTTTTCCCCTATTTGTGGCGTAGTATGTGCATGTAGACACGAGAGTGTCAACAGTTGGGCAGATTGAGGAGATTTTCGAAAACAAAAAGTTGCCTGTCAGTACCGATATTAAGTTGATCCTATAATGATTCAGTATGACGATGAACCATTTTTAACTCAACTTTATTTAGTCATAAATGATCTGTGTCATCTAGGATGGACGTCATAAATCGTCAATCCGATTTCACTCACACGTTGACAGACGGCAAGCTGACACTGCTTGAAACTCTGAGTTTTGTTGTGTAGATCACATCCCTTCAAATTATGTCACTACTCAAAGGACAATAAAACCCAGTTGGGTACAGATGGGAGAGAAGGTTGACAGTTTTTATATTCGCCATCCAGATAGCGCTGCCAACGTCACCTACGATGTAAATTAATATGTTCCTGACATTTTTGCCTTCCGTGATAAAATATTTTCTAAGGTTTCCCTAAACATCATGCCTTTTTGAAAGTAACTTGACATTTCTTATATCGATCCACGGGGGTATATTCAAATGTTCCGACGTCTCGCGTTATTTTCGTACGGAACACGGTTGAATCTTCGGTGCAAGACAGGAAGGCACGATGACAAGTGAAAAGCGAACAGATTCATTTAGTTTATTGTAGTGCGTCTCAGGTCGAGGTCATGGAGTTGGAAACTGTCGTAGAGAAAGCGAAGTGTTAGGAGTCGTCTTTAATAGAATCAGCGTGACTGCAGACTGCAGCTCTAGTTCTGTTAATTCTCGGAGGACTGGGTCTGGCAATGTAGGCCTAATTACTTGATTTGATGGATAGAAGGTGAGCAGTTCCTTAATTTAAACTTTTCTTTATAACAACTTTACAAAGCATTCTAACTAACTAAACACATGCAGCAAAGTCTTTGATTGAGAAGCTAATAATTGATCATCTTTTCGAGAAATCCCCGCATTTTATAGAACTTCAAGAATCGTGACTTTTTTCACAAATGCCCTCCATTGGTCTCCATCGCGATTCACACGAATTCGTTCCACACCATTTGAACCCATTTTTTATGATGCATTTTCATATTACTTTCAAACGAATTCGTTCCTCACCAACTGAACCCAATTTTTATTATGCATTTTGATATTACTTTCAAACGAATTCGTTCCACACCATCTGAACCCATTTTTTACGTTGCATTTTGATATTACTTTCAAACGAATTCGTTCCACACCATTTGAACCCTTTTTTAAGAAGCATTTTCATACTACTTTCAAACGAATTCGTTCCTCACCATCTGAACCCAATTTTTATTATGCATTTTGATATTACTTTCAAACGAATTCGTTCCACACCATCTGAACCCTTTTTTAAGAAGCATTTTCATATTACTTTCAAACGAATTCGTTCCACACCATCTGAACCCATTTTTTACGTTGCATTTTGATATTACTTTCAAACGAATTCGTTCCACACCATCTGAACCCATTTTTTATTATGCATTTTGATATTACTTTCAAACGAATTCGTTCCACACCATCTGAACCCATTTTTATTATGCGTTTTGATACTACTTTCCCATCTGTGCCTAGGTGTGACACGTGGTCGGTTTCCGTCAAGTGCACTAACCTCAATTTGTATGCATCTCTCCTTTGTCCGACTGGTACCACTTTCGTCGCCTATCTCATGATTCTTGATTAATCACAGTAATACACGGTGATTCAAATATGACCGGGACTGATATGTGTGTAAATCTGGCGACATCAGTCCCGGTCATATTTGAACCACCTTGTGTTTAGGTGATAGTAAAAATTATGAAGCGTCCTAATATTGGCTTTTATCAGGCCTCCTGCTTATATCTCCTTCACTCAAGAAACTAGACGTTATTGCGTTTTGAACAGTGATATTCAGTAAATGAACATTATGTGCTACAGAACTAATGCGTGACTAAATGAGGTTACAATACCCGAATTTTTTTCGGTTCTGTCAGTTACAGCTCGTATGGATTGCCGTGCAGTGAACAGAAACAGCTGTTCTATAAGGGTAATATCCATAACACATAAGCAGGCTTGGGCGATGTCAATTGCCAGCATTTTGAGTTCGAATTAATAACGAAGTCCAGAAAACTGAGAACTGTAGGACAAGAATTATATTAAATAAACTCAAGGCGTATAATCATAGGGAACGTCTGCGGAATTAAATGGTGTGTCTAGATTCAAGCTTCCTGTAAGGGGTAAATCATCCCAGGTTTATTTCTGTTCATTATTTGGAGATATGTCGAAAGTAACTGTGAAAAGGTATCTGATTCCAGGGTGAATGGAATGTGTCGTACCAGTAAATAAGGTATGTTAGGCATTTGTGCAGTTTTGCCCAACAGAAATTCAATTGCGGGAATGAAAATGTAACTGAATTGCATTTATCAATGTAAGGGGCAAGTCTGACGCATGCCGTCTCAGTTGTTCTCCGTATAGGGCTGTAATTGACTTAGGAAGATAAACTAACACAATGAACGACGTTCACAGATTCAGTTTAGAGCTGAAATTTCTATTCAACACTCGTCTGCCTTCTTGCAGCCTCTTCAATGTAGCGTGCTGTGGCTTTGTTCAAAGGCGAGAGATGATTACGTACACCATTCTTTGTGCTGTAAAATGAAAATTCGAAATTGCAAGGGTGGGGTGGGGGGAGGGCGGGTAAATGTGTTAGTGTATGCAAACTCTGCATGTAGCAGTTCCATGCATGTTTACATAAGCAGACATATTGGTGTCGTACACTTTGGTGTTATGGATTACTCACTCGTGTAGTAGTGTAGCTAATGGAAGAGCATTAATTCTTAGATCTGAGTCAGAAGCTGATGTTTGCTCTCCTGGACAAGAAATTCCCCCTCTTTATGGAATCCGAAACGCCTTACCTTTCTAGAAATTCCTGTATTTGAGCCTATCGTGTTGCAATTGAATCCGACGCACTGTAATATAGACGGTCACTCCTTTTGCACCAGTCTATACGCAATACATGTCTACGGCACATATTTATAAGGTGCGAAGAGTCCATAACACGCTACCTACATTTTCATTCACGCGTCTGTGATTAATTTTAAGGCGCTGTCGCAAAATTGCGAAGAGTGACTCTTAGCTTCATTATCTCCAACCGTTCGTCCGTTCACCCGTCCGCATGGAACAACTCGGCTTCCACTAGACAGATTTTCATGGAATTTGATATTTGGTGTTTTTGAAAAATCTGTCGAGATAATTCCAGTTTCATTAAAATCTGACAAGAATGGCGGGTACTTTACATGAACACCAATGGAGATTTTTGATCATATCTCGCTCACTTCCTGGAATGGGAAATGTTTCGGATAAAATGCTGTAGAGGAAATAAAAACACACATTTTATGTTCAAAAATTTTTTTCGAAAATCGTGCCGTTTATGAGATAATGTGGAAAAATATTGTATAGCCGGACAGGCCACAGACTACAATATGGCGAATGCTGCATGATTAAGGCTACAGACACACACTCAGAATATGCAGTATTCATTGCTTTTCCACGATAACGGTGGTTATACGAACGCATCTCAATCTTACGATGTATGCATTTTTCCTGTTTTGTCATTTTTTGATAATTCATCAGCTTTTTTGTTGTCAAACCAGATATAAAAAACACACATTTGTCTGCGGAAAAATATATTTCGTTGAATGTTAAAGTTCCTGGAAACTTGTTTGCTTTAATTAAATTAAATTTATGTGACAGAAAGTGAGGAAAAATTAAAATACTTGGAAAGGACAAAAGCAAACAAAGATTGCCTTTACTTAACAGTTAAAAGCAGGTAAATTGGAAGATTTACGACTGCCACTTAGTTCGTAATCTTTCGCCTACCTTTCCCCCCTACAGACGTGCATACAAACGTAGGCTAGATATTGAAATATGCCAAAATGAAATCTTTCTCTTTTATATGCAAATATAAAGCTAGGTCTCTGAACCTAAAGGAAAAATGAAAATTGTCAGTGTTAGAAGTGGGGAGCTGAGGAGAATGAGTTTTAAGGGTCCAGTCTTCCAGGACGGTAAGATATGTCAACTGGTAAACACAAATGGTCACCGAAGACTGGTTGACCCTCAAGGTGTAGGCACTACGGTTCTTCAGCGTCGTTAATTGTTTACTAGTCGACACGGCTTACCATCGCAGGAGACTTGAATCTTCAGAAACTCTGCTGGGACTGCCTCAAATCTCACAATGAGACAGGATTTATTTGAATATCACCGAGATGTATAAATGTGTGATTGGAGACCACTACACCTTAAGGATTTCGATAATCGTAGACTGGTCTTCAAACAATATAATTAGGGTGGTAATTCTGCGTCAGTATTCTTCAGCAGTATGACTTGGGTGACTCCTCATACCTTCGACTCAACAGTCGAGTCACGCTTGATGCCGGAGTTGTTTTAACCGGAAATTAAAAAGCCGAATTTTGAAAGTGGAAGTTACTAACCTATTCAGTGGCAAGGGTACCTATATGTTTTGAATTTTGTCAACTGTTTCGTGGTAGACGATGTATGGCACCAACACTGCGTAGCTTTAGCTTTTTCAAAAAAGGCCTAGGTTAGTGGATTCATAATGAATTTAAACTACACGTTGACCACGCGTGATGTATATTGCGTTTTCATGTTTGACGACGGTGTATAATGAATTTCGGGAGCCTGATGAATGAAATTTTGTATGGCAGTAAACTATACATTTTGTATGTGGAGACTTCTTCATATGTTATTAGTTACAGACGTGGCGATGTGTGGAACGTTGGGTTTGTGAATGTCCAACTTTTCGCGGTCGTTATTTGTGCTGCTGAAAATTACTTCAAACGGATGGATAATTTTTTTCCCTTAACGCATAGAGTCGCTAACCTTGCCATAGAGGGACATGCACAAATGTGACCACACCGTGATCGAGTGGGTAGCAACCCTTGTTTGTATTCAGGAGGCTTCAGTTTGGAATACCGACACATCGGGTATTCCGAATGAGTTTTTCCATGGTTTTCTTAAGTTTCGTCAGAGAGATGCCAATGTAACCAATGTAGTACCACAGATTTGATTACCATCTTTTCCTGCCACATCCTTCCGCATTGTTCATTCACTACTCATTCTGTATGGTATAGGCAATTACTGGCAGCATCATTAAAAGAATCATAAATAAATAAAATAAACAATATAATATCTCCTCTTTGATGTGTATAAACCGTTAGGGCTAGCTCTACTGTCGCTTTACGAATGAATGTAATAAATGGAAGACCTTACAATGTGATTCAGTTGGTACTACAGTGTATACCTTTAGTTTTTCAAACATTTTATGTAGTTAGCAGCCCTGCATGGTGCATATTCTAAGTGTGTAATGTTTAATATCTTTCTGTAGACCTAAATGTATAGCCGTCACGTCTGAAATGTTCAAAGTAGGGATGTATTTTTGAATTGGTATTAACAACTGTATTTTGAAGAACAGGGTGTTTGCAGCTGTTGTATGAAATAATAAAGGAGAAAAAAATTTAGTTAGAATCATTGTTGCGACAGCGAGGAAAGATGCAAACAACACGGAACACAACGTTTTGCATTTAACGAGGTTACCGCAGTAATTTTCGTTACAAATGGCAAGTTGCGTTGAGTGACAAAGAATCACTAAAAGTATACAGGTCGTAGGTTTTCGAAAGCCATGTGTTTTTTTGTTTCTTTGTGGAGCATGAAGCTGTAAACCAATCGCTGCTGCTGCCGCGTCTGTTCTGTATGAAACATATTGATTCTGTGACGGTTTGCTGATGATATCAGCGGTGCGTTCCAAGAAAGCCAAACACTGGAATAGCAAGCTAGGGCGTCAGGTTCCATTGCAGACGTTTGATGTATAGGGCTTCTGGCGGGCTTCGCAGCTGGCTGTTGGCCTCGCATTTGATGGTCAGAAACATTATGTTATTCAAGGACTGAGCTCCTTACGTTCGTTTTGGCACATTCATTACGAAAATTTGCGAAAAATGTGGGTACTAACAAGGCCGTATTTGTATGTATGCATGCATGCATGTATGTATGTACGTTCGTATGTGTGTGTGTGTATGTATGTATGTATTTATGTAGGCTATGTATGTATGTGTGTGTATGTGTGTATGTGTGTGTGTATGTATGTATGTATGTGTGTATGTATGTGTGTATGTAGGCTATGTATGTGTGTGCGCATGCATGTATGTATGTGTGTATGTATGTATGCATGCATGCATGTATGCATGTTTGCATGTATGAATAGTGAAATCTAGGTTGGCCACTTTTGGTTCCATTCAAGCCGCCCAACTTAAGGGAAACATCACGTCTTGCGTCGTATGCTACGTAATGAGGGACTGGCTATAGCCTGTCCCTCACTACGCAGCATACGACGCACACCCAGCCAACTACACTCTCTACAACAGATTCCTACACAACATGATATGCCACAACACCTTGTTTACAAAAACGAACTAAATCGTGAATACGTAATAACTTTAGCAAGGAACGACGAAACTCCCTGATGATGATCTGAAAAGATCGAAACATGTCGGAGTGCTTTTAAGCGTTTTAAAGTGTTTTAAGTGAAAGTTATATAGGTGCATTTGTTGGTTAATAGTTGAAGTGATTTTACGAAATGCACGGTGCAACGATGAGATTCAGAGTGGAGCTATACCTGTACTCCTGTATGCCTTCATGGTGTGGGCAGAGGCAGCTTTAACTTCTCACATTGACTACTGGTCATAAATACCTGCGGGTCTAACTTCCTCTTGCGCCGCCACTTGCAAGGTCACTTTTGTTCTTGTGTGTCGACAACATTAGGTCATTTGCACCTAATCGTCTTCGGCAGTGTTGCATCTATTACGCGGGTATTGTTCATCCTCTCTTTCGGTTTCCGGGAAGGGCCATAGTTTGATGTCAGGCTGGTTACGTGCTGTCTATATGTTCTTTGTACGGCGCACACTGGAATAAACCTGTAGGAGATGGATGGTTTTCTTCCGCATATTGGACAGTGCTACGTGTTTGCGGACGGATTTGAGAACAACCCTCTTCTGGGTTATTACACTGCGTAATAACGGAACATGATCATGCTGGTTCGGCATACGTCTGACTGCACTTTAGACGAAGATCAGATGAAACGTGGAACGTACTGTTGTTGATTCAGGAACTGCTGATACGTAACACAAAATGCAGAGAGCGTTCAGTTTTAAATGTTTTATTTGAAACTTTTTCGTCTCGTTTGCACAAAGGCACTTACAGATTTCGCTGTGTCTGTCTGTCCGTCCGAACGTAATAACTCGCAAATCACTGAACCGATATTCATGAAATTTGCCATTGGGACCTCTACCACCATTTGTCGACATTTTCAGATTTTAATTAATATCTGGCAACAGCGCGGGCACTACTCGAGGACCTGCATGGTTTTCAGGGCGAATCCTGAGAGTAATGCTATGAATATGTACTGTAGTGAAAAGTATTGTTGACATAAGTTGTAGGGAAAATAAAACACGTTCCCTGTAGAATGAATGTTTCGGACATTAGTTGCAGAAGAAAATAAAACACGCTTCCTTTAGAATGAATGTTTCGGACATTGCAGAGGAAAATAAAACACGTTCCCTGTAGAATGAATATTTCGGACAAAAGTTGTAGAGAAAAATAAAACACATTCCCTGTAGAATGAATGTGTTTGTAAGTCTTACCATTTCGGTCACCGAATAACAGTTACGGAACGGGCCAGATTCGTTGCGCTTTGTGTAATTTTCCTAACTTATTTCTTTTGGGTGTTAACCTGTGTATGCATTCTGTTGCAAAATGTACAAAAATATGTATTTGCATTACTATCTTGTGTGAAGGCAGGCAGGCAGACAGACCTACCCTCCTCACCGGTAGCGACGGACGTGCGGCGCATAAAGCTATATCTTTACTTAGGCATATATCAGCCCTTAAACTCAGGTACACCTACCCCCTGCAGATGCTTTTAGCTGGATTGCTACTGCAGCTTGCATCTTGAGAATTATACAACTTTCTTTTCCGTGTTCGTCCCTTTCCTTTTGCCGTTTATTACATCGTTTTGATGTTTTTCAGTGCCAGCGACTGGCAGAATCCAACTTCGTTACTTTAATTTCCTCGTTTCCTGCCATTGCCCTCTTCTTCAATTATTCTGCAAATCTTAAAATTCTAATTAAATTCATCCATCTCTACGCTTTTAATTTTCTTTTTTATTGTAGTAATTCATTTATCATTTCCAGGACCTTCATTCTGTCTTCCATTTCACTGTGAGTTATTAAGAGTACAGTAAATTCAAGGGTGAGTAATGTTTGCGTAGGAAGATGATTGTATTATGTGCCAATTAAAATAGGCTAATTATTTTTAGCGACAAATAACCCACAGATCTGGCGCCGTTTTAGAGCAAACAGCTGTAACATTTCAAATATTTCTGCACGTTACTAACATTTCGAATTCAATGTGTGAACCCATCTTAAACATTCCGTTAGATTGTAAATAATATTTATTTATACAGTATTAATATGAGACTTCAAGGACCTCATATTATAATCAGATGTGCATATTATATTTCGCATGAACATTAATCCTTGAGCCTTTAAAATATACAGTTTTTTTTGGAAGATATCGCATTGCGTTTTATTAAAGATTAATTAATAAATAACCACCGCCATACACTAGAACATTTGTTGTTAAAAAAGATAGTGTTATGAATAGATATTGTTATGTTTGACGGTGGTTTTATTAATTAATTGTAGAATGAACAGGCTCTAAAATAGCGCTCCCCAGTATAGCGCCTCTTACTCAGCGACCATGCAAATCTGTGAACATAAATTCCCTATTATACTGTTACATACACCGCCACAGATTGCGGTGCACAGTGGCACTGTGTCAGGAGTTGACTGTGCGCGAAATACATATTTATAAGTTCATGGCTAATTTCACCTTTCATTACTTACATGTCACGTACTGTTTAACCTCAGTTCGAACCACTGTCGAATATAGTCCGCGTTTTACAAGCGTGCAGTTAAATAATTTTCACGTACCACAAGCGACATTAGAATCAGCGATTCCAGTGTTTGAACTCTCAGACATCGATCTCCATGTTTGTACCGTGCATCAATGACGATTAAAACGCTTTATTATGCAACAGATGCACATATATATAATTCGCAGATACAATTAGAATTATTATAAAATATTTAAAAATATTTAAAATTGCTCCAACATGTTTCGGATCACAAGGGATCCATCATCAGGGATCTTTATACAGTACTTGGCTAAAATTACAGTAATGGTTCTATCGTGTCCGTTGGCATGGACGTAGTCGGTGTTATAGATAATAAAGTGTTTTAATTGTCAGACTTCCTTTAGTTAGTCAGTCCCCAGGTTTGCTACTATGACCAGTTCACGTGACTAGCTGTACTCCTCCTAAAGTGCTCAAACATACGTGTTGTTGGTAAGAATTAGTGCATTGTTAATTTCTTCATGAACAATGGAAATAAGAGCGATAGATTAACAACTTGGGTTTTATACTAAAGATGGAATGTGTTTACTACACGGTACGAACAGAATGTTTAAACTTAATTTAGGTTCTTTTTTCTTGAAGTGGTTAAATTTTCACTTGGTTGTGGAAGGAGCTAGTGAAATCTCCTGACCTAGGTTTGCTCTAGATTCCTCTAGATTTAATTACATGTAGGAATCTCCGGTTTGAAATTGGGACAGTGTTCCCTTCGCTGTGCTGAATTACGATATGCCTTGGGCAACACTTTAGCGGCTGGTTCGGAACCTGGGGGACTTCAGAAATATGCTGCAGATGGGAAAGAAGGGCAAGATGCGCGTCTGTCGAAGGTACCCAGTTTTCAAAACGATGTTCTACCTTGTGACGACTTGTAGGGTATAATTTGGTGGGTACCAGCGTTAGGAGGAACCAGCGGGAAACATTAGTCTTAAAACGGCTGCTTTGTTAATGTGATTGCGCAGACTAGAATCTAGAAAGAAAGAAGCGACAGAAACATTTTGAAGAATGGTTGACTATTCTGCCTTGATGATGGAAGCAGTCCGCTCCTCCGAAGTGTCGGTTTGTATATACCTCACTACACGGTCTGACTTCCCAGAGCACTTTGATTTTAAGTCTTTCTGCCTTGAGAATCTATACAGTCCCGTTCAAGGGTATTGTTTTCGTTCTTCATGAGTAAAGACGCGGCTGCAGTATCGCCATACCCATATTATCCTCCGCATATCAGCGTCTCACATAACTTCTGAACCAACATACGGAGTTGCATGAAACTGTTAGATAGCTGGACGCGCCTCAACTGCAAGATTGTGAGTGACAGTAACATCACTTGTGACAAGATCATAGAACTTTCTGATCTAATTCCTCTTTGACAACTGTCTTCCTTTTTTAATGAACTTTTTGAGGAATATACAACAAAAACACGTCACCCTTGCGGTATTTTATTCAGGTTCGAGTCTGAGGGCGTTCACTATGATTTTGTCTTGATGTGGGGCACTGACGTATCTGAATTCCTTGCATAATGCGGCTTTGAGGTGGTCTTCTCTCTTCTGGGAATTTGTACGGCTTTGGTTGGTAGGTTGTTGGTGACATTTCGGGACAACCTGTCGGTCGCACCTTCAGCGGTCGGGGGAAGTCTAAAATCTCGCATGATTTTCAAAGAAATGAAATGGCGATGGGATATTTTGAAATTATGTCTGACTAATATAACTTCACCGAAATACTTGCTAAGGGAATTTTGCGCAGAAATCGGTCACTAAATAGTATAATTGTTAGTTTGGAGGATGTAGTGCGATAGCCATACAGACGAACATTTCAAAGACAGTAGGCATTATCATGAGTTATCCCTGAGCTTCATATTGAACTTGGTTATACCTGCAGAACTTATTTGGATGAACTCTCTCCATTGTCCTATATTCTTCAAACACCTATGTATTGGTAATTTGCTACTCTTTCCGCTGTCAGGTGTACTGTACAAGACGCTGCTGTATTGGACTGCAGGTGGGGTGGCTCGTGTCGAATTCACGTGGCAACAGACGATCGGTAAGTTAGTCAGCCAGTCTATTTGGTGCAGACATTAGTCTGGTCCTGAACGTTACTGCCATTCTGTCTTGGAGATACTGTGAAATTAGTGTTCCAACCAATGCCCTCCCCCCCCCCCCACTCCCCCCCCCCCTTATTCTTATCTTATTTGCTTTTTTAGTTGTCTCCTCTTTCCCCCCCTCTTTTTTGTTTTCGAGAGGCCAGCGGTTGTGGGGG
>Ga0123355_10013291_pt1 | contig 12802 bp, 6 predicted proteins | sample TergutEmb28metaG_3_FD_89872 | JGI IMG/M metagenome (GOLD analysis project Ga0123355, IMG submission 89872) | Embiratermes neotenicus P1 segment gut microbial communities from Petit-Saut dam, French Guiana - Emb289 P1 | ecosystem: Host-associated > Arthropoda: Insects > Digestive system > Gut ...
AATAATATAGTAAATAAAATTTTTTTTTTTAAAAAAAAATAGCGAACAACCCTTGGAAGGAAAAATGATATAATTGGGGGGGGGGGGGAACTTTAGTCTTACCTCGATATGTGTCAGTATTTCGTATTGTGGCTATTGCCCCGTCATCTCAATGGCATTTCTTAAAGAATGACGCAAAACGTATACTATATACCGTCGCAGTAGCGTAATTGTTGATTCCAAAATCAGACCTTAGTACGTAAACATTCAACAATCAGGCTTTTTAAATGAACAGGGCAGGAAACAACTGTTCACTTATTTCACCACATAACCACACAGATCATACAACAAATGTCCACAAACGCACATAAATTCCTTAACAACTTCCTTGGTATCTCCATTAAAGTATCTACAAATTAGTTCCTTACTAATATATTACTTTTGGGAGATAAAGATAAGGCACATTATTCTGAAAATTAATACAATTTCTAAGAAATGAATTCGGAAGACTTTTAGCCGACAGTCTGTGTATTTTTATATCTGTATGTGTACAGGTTGTTCATGTCTATTATATAAACACGCCCTAGCGTTGTGCAAAAGAAGTTGCTGAGCCGGACGGCGAATCTTGTGCATATTTTCTTTCTTTTCTTGTTTACATTGAACACCGACAGAGCGGAGCAGTATTTAATTAAAAGGAATCATTATGAGAGACAGCACAAACTATGCACAATTTAAATCGACCTACTTCCTCTCCATGCATGCCTGCACGGTACACCTGAAAATTATTACCCTGTTATCATTATTATGGTATTTTTTATATTCCCATTCAATTTTTTAACCTAGTTATGAAACTACTACAAAGCCCGTTGAATTTTCAAAGGACGCACTTAACAGTTTCCATGTCTACGTACAGATTCTATACACAGCAATTTCATTGGTCCAGTACTGTCCATTACAGTAAATGAAGAAATCTTGAAAACACAATTTCAATTAACAGGTACACAAATTAAATACCGAATGAAGCATAAGTACCTCTCACTTCTGTTTATCGTTGCCACTTTGTGCTTTCACTTTTAACTACTGGCAACTCTGATATAACTGTAAACTTTAGCCGAACAAAGACAAAAAATAAAAGCTAATGAATATCCCCTTAACAGGTCCTTATTTACATCCTCCATACAACATTATATAATAAATGACTTAAAATAATTAACTACAGGTTTCGGCTTATTAAAGCCATTTTCAAGTCAGATACCAGAAAAAAATGTCATTTATATGAATACTTTAAGCATAAGGCTATTTTAAGAACCCTTACTGTCTATTAGTTGTGGCTGCATACTATCATACTGCCAAACTTGTCAGGGAGCAATACAGCAACATCAGTTATAAAAAGAAAACTAAGTACACTAGTATAATTACAGTGTTTTTAAAATTGCTGAATTTCCTCTGTTAAAATGGCTACAATATTTATAGTTTGGTAAAAGTTTTAGAAAACACTGAATTATAGCGCAGATACTTGCCAAACCGATGCCTTTCAAAAAATGAAGGCACAAACCTATAACTATTCACTTCTTACACTTTCCGTCCTTTCAGTCCATGGTTTTGTACTTCAACATGTTGTATCTTATTTTAAAAGCTTTGTTACAGTGAGCAAGTTCAAATAATATACACCTCGAAATATCGTTTGATAATTTTTGCTTTTTTTATTTAGTCCTTAATGATAAAAATTGTCCCATTTTCTACTACGTTTACTTTCTGGTGAGTTATGGGTTACACAGACACAGAAACTCAAGACACTTTCTGTCGTTATACAGTTGTGAAGTTTTCCTCAGCCCTTCCAAGAGAATGGAGGGGGAATTTCAAAAGCAATGAACTCTCACTCTATCCTAAACATCATTCACAATCATCGAGCCTTCCGTCACTTGCATCTAGAACTTTCACTTCAGTCTCTTACTGCGGCCGTTCACTCACAATTCCAGTCAGGTGTAAAAGTGTACATATATGTAACATATATGTATATGCACACATATGTATATGTGGATATATATGTGTATATAATATATTAACAGTAATAACATTCTGTATTGCAGGCTTCCTAATGTAAAACTGCAAAACTCTATAGTTCTGCAACTGAACCTGTGACAAAACACGTAATCCAGCCTCAACTGTGCAAACCATACAATTACGGTTCCACGTACGCAACACTAATTCTACTTTCTTACACCAATACTATTCCAATTCGAGTTTTGTTCATAGATGAGAATTAAACAGGCCACAAACCACACTACGTGTCTGCGTTTATACAAGATGACCGGGGGACACTCCCCAGGTAGAGAACAAGACGTAGGAACAAAGAGAAAACGATAGCGACGAAAACCGCAAAACTGTTACCCTACAAATATTTTGACGCATGGAACAGTACTTAACTGGTCAGGCAAGGCTCCGTGGCTTATGGAATTCGAAAGTTCATTAACTGGCTGAATCTAGCCCACACCTTCATACCCTTTATCTTCGAAGTTCATTTTTCCCATTAGTTTTACAGATTGAAAAAAAAAAATTCTCATGCCTTATTGTACCGTCCAAGTAACCTTCCATAATTTTATTTCATCTATTTCCTTCCTCCCTCTTACACCGAAATACTCTTCTTAGAATATTGTTTTCTAAGCTTAAAGCCGATAATAAAGATTACACGCAGAATTCTAAATGTAAGGTTTTGTCACTGTATCCTGACGTTTCTTACGGAAAACTGAAAGACAAAGACTTTGAATGGAATGTAAGCTAGAATTCTCCGTATTGAATCTGTTCTTAACGTCTTCCTTCACATACATTCTGGTCATATCGCTGTTCGCTGTGATTTAATCTTCACAGCCGACTTTATGAAAACAGTGATAAAGGAAAGTGCGATATACGTTATGGCTGGAGGAGATAAATGTATCAATCAGCAGTCGAATTCCAAAAAAAAATCGGGGAATTTATTGACTTGCTTATCAAGTATTAGCTTTTAAGAAACTCATCGGCATGGAGTTAGTTTACAGACTGCAAAGGATAGGTACATTCCTCCTTGGAACCCGATTACCGATTTTTATGTAACAGACACATGTATTATCCTACACAGCCTTGGCATCAAACGTGCGACAAAAGCGCCAGGAAGAGGACGCCGATTCGGACGATCAGTCGGTGGACGAGCTATGCGAGAATCGACCGCCGGATGAGTACTTCAGGCTCAGTACAGAGGGCGACTGCAGAGATGTCGTAAGGTACAGCAGGCTTTGCCACTAATACTATTAAGTATAATGTTCTGGATGAAATTATTTAAATATCACATTGCTGCATAATAGAGACATATTAAAGCTAGTAACAAACATTAATACATTAAAATACGAAGTAATTACACAAAATACAAATAGTTTATCGCTATTGATTTTCAACTTTGTTTTATAATGTCCCATTACGGAAGTTTTAGCAAACCACAAGGGCTTGAAATTGAATGGTACACACCAGATAATAGTTTTAGCTGACGAAGTTAATATACTATATTGGAAGCAAATACGCTATACAGAAAAACAAAGAAGCTTTAGCATTCGCTAGTAAGCAGATTGGTCTGGAAGTATATGCTGAGAGAACTAAGTACACGGTCATGTCTGACGAACAGATTTCAGAGCAATATCACAACATAAAGACATGCAATAAATCCTTTGAAAGCGTGGAACACTTCAGACAATTGGGAGCAACCGTATCAAATCAAAATTCCATTCATGAAGAAATTAGAGCAGATTGGAGTCAGGAAATGCTTGCCCTCGTTCAGTGCAGAATATATTGTCTTCCAGTTTGCTATACAAAACCATAAAGACATATGAAACTAATTTTTCCTGTTGTTTTGTGTGGGGTCTATCTTGTTCCCTTACATTGAGGGAGGGTCATAGGATGAAGGTGTAGGATAGTAGGGTGCTGTGGAAGATATTTGGGCCTAAGAAGGTCCATGTACTAGGGGAGTGGAGGAGACTACATAATGAGTTTCATGATCTGTACTCCTCACCAAATACTATTCGGGTGATCAAATCGAGAATAAGATAAGCGGGGAAAGTGACATTTATGGGAGAGGAGAGATGCATACAGGATTTTGAATAGGATACCTGAGGGAAAGAGACAACTTGCGAGACCTGAGCCTAGATATGATATTAAAATGGATCTTCAAGAAGTAGGATGGGGAGGCATGGAATGTTTAGAAACAGGTTGCGGGCGCTTGTGAATGCAGTAATGAAGCTTCGTGTTCCATAAAATGCGGGGAAATTCTTGACTGCCCGAGGGACTGTAAACTTCTGAAGAAGAACTCTGCTCCACTAAGTGGAATGAGTGAGTGAGTGAGTAAGCGAATGACATATAATATAACATTCTGGTGTATTTGTAACTACAGAGGTGGTTAATACGTTTACATTTAATAATTATTATAAGTTTTCCTTAACATTCACGTTTCTTATTTATTCCTTCATACGTTTTCTTAAACTTACATGAAATTTTCCGGTGTTTGATCACTCTTCAATTTCAATGGACGGTGTCAAAGTTACGACTTTTTGGTCCCCGTATAACGGTTTCCAGACAATAAGACACTAATCATTTTAAAATAGAATTTACGTTTATGGGAATCGAACTGAAGAAAATGAGCAGAGAAATGCAGCCTTACATTAAAGACAGCCGCATTCGTTTAATTAAAGCAAACACAGTACGCACCCATTGTATTATCAGAATATTTCTTGTTGTATAATCGACCACAAAAATATGTCAAACTGAGTTATAAAATGTCAAAGACGCGCATGACTTAAATTATTAATAAAATTATTCCATTTTAATAAAAGTAACGAGGTGTTAAGTTCACATCGTAATTTTTTTCCTATAACAAACTGCATAACTGCGATACGTTTTGTTATCGGTTGTTACATATGACACAGAACGACATGAAATTCGCGGACGAGCTCTCCAAAGTGTAAACCTTTGTAAAAAAGAAAGTGCAAAATATTACACAACTTATGTCCTCAGACGTTCAATTTTTGAGACACGCGTCACAGTCAAAGGAGGCAACACTTCTTTCAGGAATTTCATTTGTAACGAAGCTAAGGTGCACAGTAGGTCCCCTGCCTGTACCTGAAGGGTTGACTCCTCAACGATGTCGGAATTTGCTGGAAACAATTCCGATGGGGTTGCTTGGACATATGCCTTAGCTGCGTGGCAGAGGATGTGGTGTCAGCACAATGGAGCTCCAGTATCATATGGGAAAGATTCCCGGAAGTGGTTTATCATGACATATCCAGGAAGGTGGAACGGACATGGAGGTTCAACTGCGTGTCCTCTTCGGTCGCCGAGCCTAAATCAGATTTCTTCGTGTAGCGACGCCTAAAGAAGCACGTTTACGCCGTCCCCTGCGAGGACAGTCAAAGATCTGGTGGCAAGTTTCAGGCAGCTGTGTCTACAGTCGCTGCCAACGCATAAAGATGAGTTCTAGAGAATGCCCGGCAGTGGACTGCCATGTTCCTTGAAACTGGGGGCCATTTCGAATATGTAGACCTACTGTGACCAAGAAAAGCCACTGGTTTGGTCGTCTGATAGTTTGAGTCGTTAGACGGTAACGTGTATCTCGAAAAATAGTCATCTCAGAATATAGTAATACATTGCACAAATACAGCATTTTTTTTACTTATTTCTTAAGAATAAATCATGAAATGGAGAGCTTTGCGCGAATTTCATTTGGCCTGTGTACTGTGTAGCATGGCAATATAGTCACATGCAAAATTCTACATATTCTGCTGCATGTACTCCTGAATATTGTTAGCACAGATGAGGGTGTCTGTGGTCAAATCCAGACGCTATATAAGCCCAGTGAACAACCTCAACGTATAAAATTATGTATCGGATAATAATTTGTAACCTCATTTTGAATTTGTGTGCTCTCTTGACTTTCACATTTTAAGCTGCTTCCAGACCAAATATGAAGCTTAGTGTCAAAAACATCTATAAATGCTTCGACATCTCGGTATTAATTCTCCATAAATAGGAAGAGAGAGAACATGCATTATTTTCATCATAAAATATTTTTATAAATGGTTTAATACGGAAAATTCACCAACGTAAACCAAATTAGTGGATTTGTAGGTTAGCACCCGCATTTCACGGAATCCGAAGGTTCATTACCGCACTCACAAGCTTCCGCTACCTCGGCAAGCCCAATCCAGTCCATATAATCACATCCCACCTCCTGCAGATCCATCCTAATATTATCCACCCATCTACGCCTAGGTCTCCCCAGTGGTCTCCTTCCCTCCGGTTTCCCCAGCAAGACCTTATACGCCCCCATCTCCTCACCCATACGCGCCATATGCCCAGCCCATCTCATTCTTCTCGATTTTTGTAAATTGTAAATTTGTAAATTTCTTGACTAGCTGCAAACCAGTTAGCTTCTCAAGAAGGACTCTTCACCATGGAGCAAGTAAGTAAGTAAGTAGGTTAGCACCAAATTCGCCATAAACAAGTTATTTTAAATTAGTCTACAGAGAAAGCTCCAGATCTTGCCTTCTTGCAAAGTGTTATTCCAAATTAAAGCTGTTGTAAACAAAAAAATACACAAATGGGAATAAAAACATAACAGTAAGCTAAAAGCAAGAAAAGGAGAAAGATGGTATTTTAGGTACTGCTGACAATCTCACGCTTTCATCCGGAAACGAAACATGTTTTTTTTTCTACAATAAGACAAATTGTAATCAAAGCCTAAATGTTAAGATTATCATTCTCTTCACACCAGGGTAATTGCTCGTCGTTGTTATTCGGCGTCCTGCAATTAAATAGTGTTATTTATTATACTGCATACAGACTATGGCTGAAATGCAAGGCCTTGTTCATGACAAACTGTGAGTATGAAGTGAGGCTGAAATTGGCACTGAAGGCTACAGGACTATCCTGGCACCCCCGCCAGCAAAACTTTAAATTTAGTCGCTTTCGGTAAATGCCATTTTCACATGTGTATCTCAGTAAAGAAATGTGAATCCAGTTTTAAACTAACGCCAATGTTACAGTAAGTCAAATTATATTAAATTATATTTCCAGTGAAATATTAAGAACTACATTAAGTTCCCCCTGTTTTATATAATTAAACCAATGATACTGCATAACACTCCTAAGCTGCATACACCGACAGTGGAATACTGTAACCAGAATTTATGTCAGCGTGAATGAGTCAATGAAGTTAACTCATATAGTAAACTTTGTATATGAAGCCCGGTTTGAACTTCCACCCAATAGCTGTGCTGGACTGAACTGAACTTGCTGAGAAATGGTTTCATTGTCGGATGAACATAAACAGTTATTATCGACTGCTAGTTCATTAACCAATCAATCACTAAACTTTAACTAAAAAACCCGTCGCTTACGTCTGTCTCACCTGCCCTCTCCCTTTGGTGAATTTCGTGAAAGTGCCTTTAAATTTACCGTTTCAAATCTTTCAGACTTCATTGCGTTCAAATTTTTAATCCCATCCTACCCTACAGCTGTGGTTAAAGGTCAAATTATATGAATAATTTTATTTCCATATGTATAGGGTACTGCAGGGTCAATCTGCCATACTGCGAGAGAAGGTTCCTTACGTGAAATTACATCGACATAACCAAAAGCACCCACACACGAAGTTGAACGGTTTCGAAGATAATGGCAAACACGTATAGAACATGAAACCGCCAAACGACGGTATTTTTCTCCCTTCCTTATCTCCGTAATCGGGCAACTTTGGCTAATTATTTTGGTTACATAGATGTAATTTAAGGTGAGAAAAGTTCTTCCTAAGTATGGCAGATTATTCCTGAAACACCCTGTATTTTAGGTTGTAAGACTTAACATTTATAGTTTCAGAATTCAGAAACACGTCACGGGATTCAGACTGAACACCAGCGGAGCATTTACCTTACAAGAGGCTTCGAGTGTAAATAAGATGTATGAAAAAACTATGTGTTTTCTCACAGGTGTGACCAGGCTGGGGAGAACGGCATTACTCGCCTTGCTTCCGTCAGATGTCCTAACGGCTTAGCTTTTGACATAGAGCGACAAACTTGTGACTGGAAAACCAATGTTAAAAACTGTGATAAAATAGAAAGTAAGTATTACTGTGTAACTGCAGAAACATGTAAAATGTCACAAAAGATACGCTTCGTTGATTCTGCACGATGACACAAACCTAAACCCCAATCGTACTTTTTGTACCAAGTTTCGCATTATCGCTTTCACAGTATCGAATTACAAATGGAAATTTTCAGTTCCTATACACAAAAAAGTGGTGTTAAAACATACTAAATATTTACCAATTTGCTAATTTTTATATACTTATTGTGGTAAGCACTATCATTCTTTCCGCTCCTTACCACTAAATTTCACATAACACATTCCATGTCTGATATTTGTTTTCTGTAAAAGCATCAGTTTTTACGGTAGCCTTTCTTGCATTCAGATGCTGTCACTGCACGAAACATTTCTTCTTCAGAAAGAAATGTTTCAAAAGTAAGTTTCCTTTCTTCAAGAATGCCGTTACTTCTTAGTTATCAGATACGATATAACTGATTAAAAACATATTTAGCACCGTCTTTACACAGTTCAGTTAATGCATGAATCTAAGATATGTTTTTAAATTAAACGTGTTTTAAAAGGGTAGGAAAACAGTAAAGGTTATGAATATATATGTCACAGTTTACTAAAATAACTGACTCGCTGCTGGTAAAACTAACGATCTACGTATTTGCGTAAGACAATACAAGACAACATGAGCCAGGAATCAAAAACAAATCACAAGCTTCAAAACCAAAAGATAAGCATTATACAGAGTGGTTTTGGTGTATGACAAGCGACGTGTTTCTAGTAAAACACAGCAAACGAAAATCGAACGTCTCCGCAGACTGCGCGTCGCGTGACATTTTACAGTTTCTGAGTGTCTTTAACACGTAATAAGCTGCATTTTGTTATTTATTTTCTTCATCAGGTGCACAAAATCTGGTATAAAGCAAATCAGTTGCCCCTCCGGATTGGCTTTCGACGTTGATAAGCAAACATGTGATTGGAAGGGTAAAGTGAACAACTGTGACAGACTGGAGAGTAAGTCATACAATTCATGATGGAGGTGGCGGTCCATTCGACAAGAAATTAAATGGGAAACGGACAAAAATTTGCTTCTTATTCACTACAGTATTATTTACTTGCAATAATTTTCAACACACATATATTGATTAGAATATTTGGCACTTCCAGTTTGGACTCAGGTACATAGATCAGAAAGGAATTATTTGTGCATGGGTACTGCTGCCGTGTAAAATGGTTTCGTGAAAGTAGTGGCTTTTTATTCTTAAACGTAGAACTTTTGCCTACTTCAGTTGTCCAATTTCGACTTTTGCAGTGCACAAATACTCGTAGAAACTTGAAATCTCTAGCATGTCGTACGCCCGCATGTTACACTGATCTAGGAAACCTTGCTTAATGTGATTTTCGGTGTTCTGTGACACTTACTTTTCGTAATAACTAACTCTCCTGGGCTTCTATTAATTACAGTGGTTGGTATAACGTCTGTGCTTTTACTGTTATACTAACACTTAATTCTATTCACTTTTCTTTGAAGAAATCTAACATATCTCTCCGTAATTTCATGCAATGAAGCATCAAATAATAGGCACCTTGTGTGGCCAAAAATTAAATAAGAGATATAGGGTCTACTGTTTGATGTTACTACTGACAGTGCCATTAAAATATCTCAACAAATACAAAGTAACAAACTTAAAAGTAAAATTCGTCCCAACAGAACGCAAAAATACATAATTGTTAATACATGATACATAATTATTACACAATTAAATAAATAAAAATGATGATATGCAACACATATAATTTCTTAGTATCTGGTGATATATTTTAATGGCGATAGTCTACTTTATATGTGTTAATACTTTTCTTGTGTTCTAATTAATTGCTAAGAAGAATGTAATTTCTTCACAGTAATCTTCCTCGTTATACAATTAATATTTGAATGAAATAAAACACAGATGCTAAGGTTCAGAGGTTCTAATTCCACCTTATAATTTACTGCTTCGTCATAAAACGCAACACAACTCAACCGCCTCAGTGCACTTCTGATATCCTACTTTAACTACATAAATCTTTCCAAGGCTAACAAAAATTTCTACGTGTTCTCCTCCTTATACACTCTTTGTATCGTAAACTTTCACAGCAGAAATAAAAGAACTTTACTAGGTGTCTCTTTCACTATTCATCCTGCGTGTTACTCACGTTTATGTTTTCTATCTTAACGTTGAGAATGGACCTTTTGCTACATTCTTTACAACCTTTCTATACCTGACCTAAAATATCGTGGAAAGTAATGGGGATTCTCTAATTTAGGGCACCGCGACGCCGTTTGCCAAAGCATGTCGCCGAACGTCGAGGCTGAGTAGGTAACCTGACTATTTCGCATATGTGCTACGTTTGGGTTTCAAATTGCAGCTAAATATCAGGCTAATCCACACGAATTTTCGTGACTTTCCTCAGCCCCTCCTGCCAAAATTCGGAAAAGCAGCGCGCGTTAAGCCGCCGGCAGTTTCCTACCACATTCTTTCACATTCATTACTCATTCACACTACTATCAGTCGACGCTGCATAATCAGAGCTACTGAAAGCGTCGTTAAATAAATCAAAGATCAATAATTCATAAATCAATAAGATGTATCGTGGCTACTGAGACGTCACCCAGCAGATAACTGCAGCACAGTGTTGATCCACAGAGCCCAGGAAGGTGCTGCCTATCCTTAAGACGGACGAGCCTGTGTGCCCCGACGGAAAATTGTCATGCGGCAATGGCGAATGTATCGACAAGGAACTCTTCTGCAACGACAAGTTCGACTGTAAGGACCAGTCCGATGAAAACGCCTGTAGTGAGTATATTGTGCCTTTAGAAACTCATTCTAAGTCTTGATCTATGACAAAGCGCGGGTCAAAGCGTAGGGAAATACGTGCCCACAGAACGAAATGACTTAGTGATTTACTCGTAGAACTATCAGAATTAAATTACAATTGAAGGTTGGGTAAAGTACTTTTATTTGAAACAATCTTGCGGTCATTACCGCTATATTTGTAGTGAGCGGTAAGAAGAGCATGCAATAAGCTGTGGCAATTTCAATTAAATCCAGCAAAATGTAGGCCTTCATATTGTGTTCTCCCAACGGCACGTAAGGCCCAAGTTCAGTCCTTATGTAATTAAGTTACAATCACAATGCCTATATCTGAAGTTACAAATAACCTTGTATCAATGGTATTTTAGTCTTATAGAGATAAACCAAGCAGCCAGCAGCAGCCTGTTTATAACCTCTTTCCCCCCCACAGCCGTGGAGACAGATCCTAACAGGGCGCCCGACTGTGACCCGAACCAATGTACACTTCCAGATTGCTTTTGTTCTGCGGACGGCACCAGAATCCCCGGAGCCATCGAACCAAACCAGGTGAGTGAAAATAATGATTTCAAGATTCGTTCGGTGCAATAAACAAGTCACTGATTACTCTACGCGTGAGAACATATTAATCTCTTTCGATTTATTGACATCAGAATTTGCAAGTAGTGGCAAGAAATTTTCCTCTTCCCCAACGCGTCCAGACCGACTCTGAGGCCCATCTAACCTTCAGTTCAGTTACCACAAGATGCATTTTTGCATGGCGTATAGTAGACGGTATGAAGTTAACCACAAACCTCCAACTACGTACTGACGTCACGAATGAGTGGGCGTATAGCTTCGCTGTTCCATACGCCTTCGTGGCGTGCATTGGGACGATTTTACCTGTTCACGCTTTACACTTCACTGCAGGCTTTCTAGTAGAGGCAAGGTGAAATGTGACGTCACACGCGCAGAAACCAGATTTCGTCTTTCGGCGAAATGGACGAGTCCATTTAAATCGGCGGGGGCGTCAGTTCAGTCGACTACTGGCAGCCGAGGTGTGCGCATCAGCGGTAGTAATGCTGGATGCACCATGTTCCAAGGTAGTGTGAAGGGTACTGGCTACCCACTCCATTCGCCAGTTTCCCCTTCACTTCCCCTCCCGTGCGTCAACGTGTGCCATCACATTTAAACTGGAGTCTACAATTTCTCGATGGGTGCTGGCTACGTATAAGACAGACCGAGCTTTCGTTTCCTTGGTTATTAATTACAAGCGTCAAGTATCCAATTTATAATCACAATAATACTAACGCAAAAACAGTAAATATTCAACAGAAATTTGAGCCTTTACCATCATGACCACTTCATATATTCGAGGTTCGTTTCTCAGTTTCGTCCATTAAGTATCAAGAAATCCAGAATACAAAGAAGAGTGAGTCCTGCATCAACAATGGTTTCAAATCGTGACCGCTGCAGTATTCTTCTGATTGGCACTGCAGCACATTCACGACCTTAACTCTATTGTTGGTTAGGTCTTAATATTCTATCTGCATTATTTCAGGAACAACACACAATCGACAGTAATAGCTCGGTCATGTAAGGGTGTGTCAAAAATGCAATTTCGTAACTAAAGAGCCTACACTGATTGAGATTAGAGATTATACACGAGAAATTCGTCGCCTAGTGATTATCATTAATTTATCGTGCTGAAGCAAATCTCATTGACAGCGAATTAAAGAAGATCGCAAAGTTTCAGCAGTTGTGACACAATGGCCGATAACACGGGATACCAACTTCTACCAACAAGGAACAGTAAAGCATGCGCCCCCCCCCCCCCCCCCCCCCAACCCAAAAAAAACCCCCCCAACCAACAAAAAAACACTTAT
>Ga0123355_10013292_pt1 | contig 12802 bp, 8 predicted proteins | sample TergutEmb28metaG_3_FD_89872 | JGI IMG/M metagenome (GOLD analysis project Ga0123355, IMG submission 89872) | Embiratermes neotenicus P1 segment gut microbial communities from Petit-Saut dam, French Guiana - Emb289 P1 | ecosystem: Host-associated > Arthropoda: Insects > Digestive system > Gut ...
GTAATCAATAAGTGAGTAACAGCTGTCAAAGTTTCAAACTTCTCTGGCCATTATCTCCTTAACCGTTCCACTTTGGACTTAGGTGTTTTGGGTTATATCGGTATAGTTTAGCATAAGGAACACTCTCCCGAAGTCTGGCACATTCCTCCTGGGACACTCTGTATATATATATATATATATATATATCAAAACAGAAGCAAGTCACTATCAAATGTATCACACCTGCGATGAAAGAACAGGTTAAAATACATAAAATAAAATATATAAATTCCAGGCACTAGAAGGGTGCTGAACAGCAAGCTTCACACTGAGAACCCACAAACATTACATGCCACAGCACAAATCTCAGGCAACCTGGTGCCTGGGATTTGCGCATTTGTGTATGTGAATACACTTTCATAAAAAATGATGGCTAAGCACAATACCATTGCGACAAGCGTACATACAAATGGCACCCTACCTAGTAAGACGTGCGCACAATTTGTTTGATATGACTCAAGACCCAACACAGAAGCATTTCTTCGAGCAGTGGTAAACCACAAACCACAGCACTACCAGACACAAAAATGAATGCATTTTCTGCATACAATTAAGGCGGTTTAAATAGTGAGGTAATCATGCCACAGAAAACATGACACATACACAATCATATAGACTTCCTATTCAAAAGAAGTCACTAACACAATCAAAGAACTTTTTTAACAACATGAAATGCACTAACATTACAATGTAAGTTACACACTACAGAAAGTACCCTTTACAGTAAGTCCCCGACTCAAAGCTCATCCAAGACATGCACACTCTTAGATACATAGATGTATGTGTATAACCCCTTTTTTTAATAGTTTGAACAATTTGGTTTCTGTGGTCATTACTACCACACACACAAGGTTTATATATTATGCTATAATATGGTATCTTAGCGGTACAATTTTACTGCACACATATCTGTTACCTTTTGTGACATGTTCATACTCCTTCCCATACAATCCTCATAATGTAATGCTACTTTTTAGCTTTAATTAATGCACTGAAATATATCAATAAATACATCACACTTATGCACCGATGAACTTCACCGTTTTAACTTTTGGAATAAACTGGCAATGTAATTTAGGGACTCACTGTATACAAAGCCTAAAAGTAAAATTAAAATTCTAATAAAATAACATGTAAGATTTTTCGTACCCACACTGATTGTGAAGTTTGAAAATGCACATTCCCCTTCTGCTCTGGAGCTGGCTGAAGTTTTAAAGTCTCACATGATAATCTTCAAACCCAGGAGACACACTCGTATAATCCAACTTCACACTTGCACGGTCCGTGAACTCCCTCCACAAGCAGAACACACATCTCAGTCAGTCAGTCAGTCAGTCACTCTTTCTCAGCCAGTGCACTCTTCCTCAATACAAGGTGATCTATTTTTGTTGCTGCACAGCTCACTCTTCTTCGGGAAGAGGGTGGGCACTACTGCAATGCGGTAGACCACACTGTATACAGTGTGCAGTGATGGGGCAGACAAAATGTGCTGTAGGGCATGGTGGGTTAAAACCATGCCATAATCCTCCCTGACTGAACCTGCCAGTTGAGACAGATATAAGTTAGCATTTAGGCTATGTCTCTGTTATAATCTTAATCTCCTGCCATATCTGTATCCCCTCTTCCTCATTGTCTATAACCTTTATTTGTCTCAGCATTACAGTGTGTGTTCCCAGTCTAAAGTGTTGCACGTGTTTCCAAACATTTTATTCTTAAGTGTTACCATGTTTCTCACAAGTTACCATGACTATTAGGGCTTCTCAAAGGCACTTCTGCCCTATGCCCCACCCACACATCTCAGCAGGGCCAGTACTGACAGCGACGGTGTCGCAACCAGTGCATTTTTTTTTTTACCTACTCACATCCATGTCAGATGCAATACAGTTCCTTAAAGGTATACACCTTTTTCTACTGCCTTCACAAATGCAGTGTCCATCTTGTGGCGCGGTCACATGCAGGTGTATTCAGCCCAACAAGAGTGAAGGATAAGGCTGGGTGTGCTGTTATGTTACAGACAACCTATGTTGCAACGCACTGCAGAGCACTTGCCACTCCTGGTTGCTCTGGGTGACACTGTTCTTGTACATTGTGTCGGGATTTCTGACATGCACAGTATGATTCTAACACACCACACCATCAATGAATGGACCCACTTCCACCAGGAGGCAAAAACGGACTACTACATCAATCATCTGAAAAACTCAGCATGCCTAGAAAGACAGTGGGCATAGAAGACAGTTATTTCAGTTACAGGAAGTATAACTATGGGAGGATCCAACTACCTGGGATTTTGGAGATGTTGAGCATGAGTCCAACAAGCTGTAAATCCTACTACCAACTTAATCGATCAATGCACTGGTGCACACATGAATCCTGATGTGGTCACATGGAAACATGTTAAGGTCGCACTCAATCTGTACAGCCAGAGGACACACTATGTGTACTACCTTGCTGACTTCATGTCCATCACGCTCTGCCACGCACCTGCAGTCAACCAATTCACCCGCTTCACAAGCACTGTCAGAAGTGTTGACTGGGCACTCTGGCCTGTGTGTCACACACAACCTCCTCCTGCCACATTCAGCAAGTCCATCCCATTACTTCACACTCCACCCCAGCCTGCTCCCTTGATACCCACTACCTTCATCCGCTTAGAAAATTTCCCTTCCATGGTCCTGCAATGCAGTGGAATCAGAGGATGAAAGTGTTTCAGTCTTCCTACTTTGTGTAAGATTCCTCACCAAGGTCATCTGCACAACTCATAAGATTTCATTGTAAAATGCTGTGTGGAATGACTCAACTGTATGCCAGAAAGTAGTCCTCCACAGTGCCCAATTATGTCAGGTACCATGTGTACAGGAATAGCCAAGAAGATGAATGTACCACATGTTGTCAGGTCAGGAAGATGGTCCTTCATCCAACAAGTCCAAGAACTGGCACCAATACATGTCTGCCTGTTCCATAGGCAGCAGTGTAATTCTTGTGAAACACAGCAAGGACATGCTGAGAGGAGGGCCATTGTTGATACTGGGGCCTCATTTGAAAAATCCAGGAGTTCCAGCAAATGGATAAACACTCCTGCGCCTTCCTTGTACATTTCCACTACCTTCTTACATTAACTTACAACTACTCTCTTCACTGCTGCAGCCACAGCATCCAGCCAACATCTTGACAGGTGACGGATGGCCAGCAAACACACAACACGGGTTTCAAATGTTGACACAGCTACTGATCTACCTGCACAACATCCTGCAAACAACAAATGGAAATACCATACTACTGAATAACAGAATATGCTAACATCCATAACAGAAAGGCTAGCACTTTATAAATATGTACAAATTCAATTGTAATACATTACATATATTCAAGTAAATTTCTTTTACAAATATCAAAGCAATAGCAGTAAAATACATACTCCCAACAGGCTTTATTGTAGACTAGACAATAGCAGTAAAATACAGACTCCCAACAGGCTTTACTGTAGACCAGACAATGTCCAATTTCTAGCAATGCATCATCAGATATCTTTCGTATAAATACAATATGCAACTGCTCATAAAGTGGCATGGAATAAGACCTCATCACACATGTTGCATTACATAACTTAACGCTGTTCCTGTACATTTTACAGTAAAATTTTTTAAGAGTAACAACAAAGTATAATATTAACAGTCTGTTGTTCTTTCAGTACTTCTTAAATGCCTCCCTATAATATAACTAAAGACTTAACTTTGCTGGCAACATTTATTCTATTAGGTGTAAGGACATGAAAAGATTCACATGCAAGCATCAAGCAACAAGAAACTCGAATGAAATTAACAATTCACGCAACTCAGGTTCAGGTTCCAAATAATATGAACCTAGCAGTATGTGCTAATTACATGTACTCTGGGCAAAGAATGCAGACACCACTCCTGCATAGCCTTCCTACTCCTATATGGTGTTCACATCCTCACAAACTGACCAATATGTCCGGTGTGGAGGTAACATAAGCACGTAGCCTAGCATCAACACCTAAAATACGTGCCAAATTGTTATAAAAATTGGATATGGAAGACTCTCAATGTAAGTTACCAGGTAATTCCAATTTTGGGCAAAAATGGACATTAACAGACACTTCAAATAAGGAGCTATGTCAGCTTCTGCACCCCTCTCGAGAGCAACTAAGTACGTATTTCTGCAGAATAACTTTTATAAAACTGTGGACAAAAACAAAACACACAGTACATGCAACACACTCTTCCTGTAAACCTTATACACTTAACCTTTTAAAGCCTACTGGTTACGTGATGCACCAACAGTTTAACATGCAACAACTGTATGCTCTGCCCACACTGTATTTATGTGTTTTGTATTTATCTGACAACAAACAGCGACTTGTGCCACTTACATTATAAACTGATTGGTTTTTATAACCGCAATGAAAAGTGTTTACAGCGCGGTACGAACTGGGTCTTTAAATAAAGTGATCTGACATTCGTATTTAAAGGGTTAAAGGTAATGGTAAAGCAATCCCATTACAGGCCTGGACAGGCCCTGGTGGTTCCAGGAGGTTGAGGCTCCCAGACTTCAAGACAATCGGCACATGAAGGTGGTAAGGTTGTCAGCCCTACTAACTGGATGCCTTTAACCCCAGGAAATATTCCTCGTACTCATTTCTTTTAGAGGCTGAGTCAACCCCAGGGCCATAGTGCAGCCAGAAGGTTTGTGTCAGTAAAAAATTCCAATGACACCATCGGGAATTGGACCCACAACCTTCCTACTTGTAGAGCTGTGCCTCAAGCAACTGCGCTACCGTGTGCCCATACATTTAAAGGTGATGATTTTAATTCTGTCATGACATCTCATCATAGAGAACCATTAAATTTTATCATTTAATATATTGACAAGATCCTCCCACAAACCTGTTGAATGTCAAGTCATGTCACGTCTGTGACCAGGTATCACAGCCTCAACTGCATGACAGATTTTTTTAATTCAACTAACCTGTCACTCAAATGTTACAGACATACAGCAGCTCTGGGACAGAACACCTAAAAATATTATCAAATCTCACTACTTACAAACCTGTATCCCTGAATAAAGGGTCTCAAACACATGGTCCACAGGCCACATAAGGCCTACTAGTTCATTTTATGCAGTCATCCACCTGGCCTTATTCTAAGTGTATAACATGACCCAGCAAAATTAAGAATTCTTTTAAATGAAGGAATTAATTTTCTTTCATTAGCAATCCATACAAGCCCCAAGATATCAGCTATCCCTGGAGAGTTAAATTACAACACACATACCAGAGATAAAAATTACATACAATTTAAAATCCAATAATTATAATATATGGGTAGCCCTTTCCTTACACTCTGGGTGTGTTTCTGAGAGTATGGGTGTAAATCAAATATGATATTCCCATACATGCCATCAGTATCTGTTGCAGCCTCAATGTGGTGAGAGCCCAGTTTCACACCCATACAAAGGAGGCAAGGTTATACTTCTGTATACCTTAGTCTTTATATTTTTTGAGGGCAAAGTTGAAGACAAAGGATACTGTACCAAATGACAGTAAGCATTCCACTCCCTGATTTCAAGCTGCTCTTAATTTGTTCATGAATGCAACTTTGATTTGTTATGGTTGTTTCCATAAATCTGAACTTTTCCACTCTTTGAAAGCAATTATTATCTATCTTTATATTGTAATTTTGTCATGCATGCAGTTGATGACATATGAACTTGTACTTTGTTTTCTCAGCATTTACTTCTCAACCAATCTCCTTCCTAGTGAGTAATAAAACTTCTGTGTGTTTCTTCATAGTATGTACAGTTTCACCCAATATACTAACACCACCAGCACAAACCAGAAGCTGATGAGTACCATTTAATCTGAACTTCTACTGGTTTGCCTAAACCATCCTAATGGCATAAGTGAAGCAAAGGCGAAAAGCAATGGTGATGAACCACCTGATAGTTTCAAACCATTCTTAATAGGGAACGTGTCAAATACAAAGTGGAGTAACCTGTCAAGGAGGCATTAAGACACAGAGGAGTAAAACAAATGGCTGCAAAACAGGTGCTACATGTGTATCAGTTTTCTTATTAAATGTAGAAAACACTCTTTGTGCAACACTGCACAAACCTCAGGCACCAGGTTGACATGGTGACTGGATTTTGTATGGTGGTGCCTACTATCTGAGGATCCTCAGTACATAATTTCCTTCGTGTCATATTGCTGGTGCCTAAAACTTTGTTGTGACTCCTAGCTACTAGGAAAATATGTGCACCCTAGTCTTAAAGGCATGATTCATGTTAGCTAATATTTTTAAGATTTTCTTTACTAAAAGAACATGTCCTTGCCATCATTGTCATCATCGTCATCATCGACGTCATCATCATCATTATCAGCACTGCAACTCATAATCATCCTTGGCCTCCTTTTCCTGACTTTATAACAATAAGTTTTTACTGTCTAGGTTGCTAGCCACATGAAAAACCCCTTCCAGGAGGATCAGAAATACTCCTTATCAAATGATATAATTTCAAACACATCATCACATGCCAAAGTCAGCATAAACAGATGACATATCTGATAAATTAGGAAAGGGTAAAACCGTAAAAAAGACAAGAGAAGATGCAAACAAAATTATAACAGAGTTCACCAAACAGTAGTTTGATAAGACATCAAGGAACTGAAAGGTGAAAAGTAAAACCCTCACAGTGGCTATTCACAACCAAACAGCTGCAAATTTAGTAGGCATTAACAGTGAATTATACATTTAGATGCATCATCCCCATTGTGTTTTATTTACAATTAAATTGGGGTTCTTTTGAGTCAAAACACAACTATCTTATGTCGCTTATCTTTATTTAAGCTCATGACATGTTTCAGCCCTTGCACTGGGCCATCTTCAGGTCACAAGATTTATAACTGAGGAGACTATACAGTGTGAATCATAAATAAAATGGTGTGAATTCAAAAAATACATAACACAAATGTCCTATTTTTACCATTTTTATGATTCACACTGTATAGTCTCCTCAATTATATATCTTGTGACTTGAAGATGGCCCAGTGCAAGGGCTGAAACATGTTGTCAGCTTAAATAAAGATAAACAACATAAGATAGTTGTGTTTTGACTCAAAAGAACCCCTATTTAATTGTGAATTATACCAACGACAACCATCTGCTGGGCTTCATATAATATCCCTAAAGATGATACGCCCACATAACAGTAAAAAAGCACTTAACCTTTGCCAATTATGTCAGTAAACCACTCTACTACGTTCACTGATAAAAACCCCTAGAACACACAGTAATTTTTATCACAGCCACAACTGGAGACACATAACAGCAACACTGAACCCATACAGAGTTTCACGTAGGTTCACAAAAAAACACACACACACAAACACAGAATATACATATACATTTTGAAAGTTCACAGGGATTCTGACAAACACAACCTGCAGCCACACAGTCAAAGATGATCAACTTGAGGAATAAGAGAACATCAAATGCCAATCAAATGACTGCATACAGTCAAACAACAATACAGGAACTTCATATAATGAATTCCTACTGTACATAAATAAACACAACCCTGAATGCCTTACCTTGGTACTACAAATAATCCCTTGAAACACAAAGCTCAGTGTAGCCCAACAATGGTGCATAAAAAACAATGCATCCCTTGGCACAAACTGGAGATGAATGGTTAACTTCACGACCCAGCCATTTTACAACCCCCACCCCCCCCCACCCCTTTGGTGGGAAGTACCCTATTAACCAGTGAATACGGTGAGCCTAGAGCCAGTCTTGATGTTTTGGAAAAGAGAAAAATCCCTTGTCCCAACTGGGATTTGAACAATGAACTGCCAGCCAGTAGCCTCATCACTATACACTGGGTCCGCCTCCCATAAATCCAGCCCGTCGTCTGTACTTTGGGGTATTGTGGACTCGTATTCTACTCTACCCTGGGTCACGTGGGAGGCGGTAACAGTTGCGGAGGGCATAACCTGATGAGGGTTGCTATGACACAGGCTGGCTAACGGGGCTCTGGTCTACCCAAGCCAAGGTGGAAGAAGGTATTGTACTGAAGGCTGCATGGCACTGGGGTAGAGATTCCAGTGTCTTAAACAATCCCCTCTGGGAACCAGGCCACACCCCATTGTATGTAAGCCTTCCGTCTATGTGGGGCTCCGTGGACAGTGACTAAACATTTTCCCCATTTTTGTGGGAGGGCTCCTTATTGGGGACCCCGACAGATATAAATGAATGAATTAACCATTGGCTCTGGAGATGAAGCTTCTCCCTCCATGGGGACCCTGATGGGGGACATGGAGGGGGGGCCATTTACCGGGGACTTTGAGGGAAAGGTGTAGAAGAAAATTCTGGAGACGGGCGCCTCTTGCTTCAGGGGCCCGTTGGGGAGATTGTGGAGTCACTGAGTATTTTTGGAGGGCTCTGGAAGGGGAGCATCTCTCTCTGTGAAAGCTCTGTTAGGGGAGCTCCTTTCTGGGGATTCAGAAGGATATGGGGAGAAGGGTTCAGGGGATGGACATCACCCCATGGGGGTCCATTAACTGGGAACTCTGAGAGATTGTTTTAAGGGGTCTCTGGAGACGGGGCATCCCTCTCTATGGGAGCTCTGTTAGGGGAACCTGGAGGGGGGCTCCTTTGCTAGGGGCCCTGAAAGTTATGAAAGGAAGGTTCTGGGGATGGGCATCCTTCTTTATGGGGGCTCAGTTGGGCAACCTGGAGTGGGCTCATCTACCGAGGACTTTGAGATATGGTTGAAAGGGGCACTGGAGGTGTGGTCTCTCTCTCTCTGTGGGAGCTCTGTGAAGGTAACCTGGAAGGAGGGCTTCCTTGCTGGGGACCATGAAGGATATGTAGAAAAGGCTCTGGAGATGGGCATCTCTTTCCACAGGGGGCCTCATTTGGGGAACCTGGAGGAGGGCTCTTCTACCGGGGACTTTGAGATAAGGATGAAGGGGCTCTGAGGATGGGGCTTCGATCTCTGAAGAGGCTCCGTGAAGGGGCCTTCAGAGGGAGGGGAGCTCCTTCACTGGGAACCCTGGAAGATATGTCCAGATAGTCTCTGGAAATGGGCATCTCTCTCCACAGGGGCTGCTATAGTACCGAGGGAAACCTGGTGTCTGGGGGGGGGAGGCTCGTATACCAGGGACTTTGAAAGATGGATGAAGGAGGGCTCCTTTATTGGAGAACTCTAAAATATGTTAAGCAAGGCTCAGAAATAGGCGTCTATTTCCATAGGGGCCCCACTTTTGGAGAACATGGATGGGCATTTCTTTCTTGGGGCCTTCTTATTAGATGAATTTTTACTAGGTCCTTTAGAGACATGCAAATGCCCTGTAGACAAGTATCTCTCTCCATAGGTGCCCCGCTGGGAACCTGGAGGGGGTTCATTTGCTGGAAATTTTGAGAGAAAAGAAGCAGTATATCTGGGTTCCTTTCTTGGACCCAGAGGTCATTAAGATTTTAAGTCTGGGGGCCACAGCTCCCATGATCTGATATGGGGCACAAAGGGCCTGTCTGTAAAGGCCTAGGTGCATTAGGGCTGAGAGGCCCGAACCCAATTGCTAATCTATTCTATCTATCTATCTATACACTGGGTCCTCTACTTACATTTATGATACTAACATATGCCACGTAATATGTGCTATAGATACACTCAACTGAAACACACTTCTTTATGCAATTACCATAAAACTCCATGATACTGTATTGTAAGTGGCCTACACTATGCCAGAAAGCCCTATACTGTCATTACTGGTTCTAGTGGATCTTCAGTTTCCATAGCAGCACAACACACCAATCACCAGGATATTGCTTATCCAAACACAATACACACACACACAACCATCAAGAAAACCATGTCACGCACACCAACCCATAGCACTGCCACCCAGGCTGGGTAAATATGTTGCAAGTACTATCAAGAACATCTAGCACTTATAGTTTCATATGACAGTACCTCCTGGTGAGCTGGCTCAGACTGAGTCCTCTGAGAGCAACAGACCCACAAGAATTCTCAAAATATAAAGTTTCCATTTACATACACAAGTAAACTTCTGCTGCTCCTGACAGCAATTTACTGGTGACAAACACTGCAATAACCAAATCAGTATCAGACATGGAACACCTCCAAACAGTAACATTCATGGGTGCCATGTACATGGGTTTAGTTATTAATGAGAGAAGAAATGGGTAAAGAAAATTAGTTAAAGCTGGTTTCCACAAGTTTTCAGAAAATGTAGAAGCCACATCAAAATTCTGGGTGTCAGAACTGTAACATGAAGCAAGTGCACTGAATACCCACAAACATTAGGTAAAGGTAAAGCAGTCCCATTATAGGCCTGGACAGGCCCAGTGGGTTCCAGGAAGTTAAGATTCCCAGATTTCGTGACAACGGCACAGGATGGTGGTAGGTTGTCAGCCTTACGCACCGGCCGCCTTTACCCCCAGGAAATACTCCTGGTACTCATTTCCGTTGGAGGTTGAGTCGACCCCAGGGCCATAGTGCAATCGGAAGGATTTTATGTCAATGAAAAATCCACTGACACCAGCTGGGATCAAACCAGCGACCTTCCAATTTGTAGCATAGGACCTTAACCACTGTGCTACCGTGGTCCCCTACAAACATTAGGTACAGTACCATAGTAAAAAATTTAGGCAACCTAGTACCTGCCATTTATGTAACCCTGCATTAAAGAGAGGTGAGAAGTCATTCCTATGTGGGAACATGACAGCTCATAAGTAAACTGAGGCATTAAGATGTCCACCACTTAAGAAATTTCAATAGAATATCTGCTGCTGAAAGTGCAGAACTTTGTGATACACTAGGACCTGTTACTGGCACACAGAATACTGTACTGAGAAACATCATTTCAGTCAAGAAATGGGTGATGGTTACATTTCACTTCCTGGAAACAAGCAGGTACACAATTCAATGTTCATTTGTCATCGGCTCCATTTCTATGACAGCTCCACTCATTAAGGAGTTCCTGGATAAACTATTAAATCTTAACGCTGTCTGCAATACATATTCCACATACCTGCCTACATGGCCAGGTAATGGCAAAGCAAGTATGCCCAGCTCTTACATATGTTCTAAAGAACTAATATTTAGATGTAACAGAAACAGCAATGTGATAATTGTATCTCTTACTAAACTAATGCGTTCCAGCATATATTTTGTGGTTGAGTATAATCGCATGAAGATTACATCATCTACTAGCTCAATGTTTTCTATTGCACTAAGATTCTTCAAACTTGAAAAGACATACACAACAGTGTGCAAAATCGTAACTGTGAAAGTAACTCGGTTTTTTATAGTGGACTAATAACCGCCGAAATCATTCCATCGGGCTCACGTCCGAACTAGTCACAAAGAATCGGCAAGGCCTAATGAAGTAGCTTACTGTCTGAAATGTTATGTGGCAGTACTGACCGAAATATTTTATCAGGTAGTGGCATTCCACAAGAGACAGCCACTGCCAACTGACTGCCAGCCAACCCTCACCCGGACCTAAAATATGTTAACATGTGACGATGCATGTATCATGGTAACCAGCAGTGTAAAAGGAACAAAAAGGGCAATGAACTATTCTCAACTTGCTCCAAAATTTTTAAGTATGAACATATGTCCTGTACACTCTGCTTTATACAAGAAATTGCTGGCTAACTTACTAACTCCGCATCCATTTTTTCTATCACTGCAACACCCCCAACTCAGCATGTACTTACACACACTCTAATGTCATATTATTATCTTGAGGTGTGTCATCCCCATTGTGTGGTATAATAACAAAATAACAAAATAAAACGTGTATATCACTTATTTAGTATAACACAACTATATTTACCTTCTGTTACAGAATATAACACTACATGTTTCAGTTCCACATCCACACAGAAGCCGCCACAAACAACCACTTGAATGAAGGCCACATGATACATCCCAATGCAATCTTTGACACCCTCCTAAAGGCCCATCGCCATAAAAAAAACCCTATCCCGCCCCAAATCCCCAGCAGCTGACTGCCCAGGCACCTCAACATAAAGTCCTCCACCACACAATTGTCGAGAAACCAGTAATCACACTACGAATACCACGCAGCAATGCCTACCGTTACGAATAAGTTACACCCTCCCACATAATCGGCCGACTGTGAGTGATATAGATAATATAAAAGTGAGAAAAGTGAAAAAATGAAGCATCATCCACCCAATAGCAAGAAAAGCAGTGAACTACGCTATAACAATCCAATACGTGATCAAAAACTGAAGCACACAGGCATAACCCCGACACAAGGTACTGATATAGGCCACGACAAAACCAAGATAGTGCAAGTGCAAGTGACAACTAGAAAACAAAAAGGAGAAACCCGCAAGAGCCTGAACCAGAACGAGGAACCTCGCACCGCTACAAACCTGAGTGAGTAAAAACCTTCACCTCCACAAGCACTTGAACCCGCACGCACTTCACCAATTACGTCCAAATTATTCGCAGGTGCAGACCCACTACATACACCTGGCCCCACCTAAAAGAAGATAGAGTACGGTAGAACGCCCGAGATTGGCAATGTCCCAGCCCACCCAACCACAACAACGAAACAGAAAAGCCGCCAAAAGAGCAACAGAAGAATACATCCCACCTCAATATGCAGGGATATAACGCCACACCACGTCTACACACATGAAACATGGAAATAAAATCAGTGATGCAGATAGAGCAAAAACAC
>Ga0123355_10013293_pt1 | contig 12801 bp, 11 predicted proteins | sample TergutEmb28metaG_3_FD_89872 | JGI IMG/M metagenome (GOLD analysis project Ga0123355, IMG submission 89872) | Embiratermes neotenicus P1 segment gut microbial communities from Petit-Saut dam, French Guiana - Emb289 P1 | ecosystem: Host-associated > Arthropoda: Insects > Digestive system > Gut ...
AGTTAATCAGTGAGCTAAAAATGCAGGTTTCTATGCATTTTTGGCGAACGGTTTTTGCCGCCAGGCAAAAAGATCTCCTTTGATAGCACCATCCCCCCCCAATGTTATAGCGGGCTTAGCTGGCAATCCCTTTACACGATAAGGGATTATCAGCTAAAGCCCGCTATAGCAAATACAGGCATTTCCTTTTAAAATAGCAGGGAAAGGACACAGACACATGACAAAAAGAGAAAGACTGCTGGCATTACTAAAAGGCCAAAAACCCGACATTCTACCCTGGTATGGGGACCTTGCGTACTGGTTTACTTATTTAAACAGAACAGGGCGTATGCCCGAGAAATACCACACAGAAGACGGGATATACCGCCTACAAGCAGACCTTGGGGTTGGCTTTCACCTGCAAGGCTTCTACCCCTTTACCACCCACTACGAAGGTGTAGACGTTAAAACCGACATTACCAATGATATAACTACAACGGTTTACTCCACCCCAGCAGGCACCCTAACAGAGCGGTGGCGCTACATACCAGAGACATTTTCCAAAGCCCCTGCCGAGCATCTGGTCAAAGATATCGACGACTTGGCCGCCCTAAGATACCTATACGAGCACACTTACTACCTCCCAGATAATACAAAAATAGCAAAGCACCGGGAATATGTAGGGGATAACGGTATTACAGTGTGCTACTCTCCACGCACACCCTTTATGGAGCTAGTGGTGCTTAAAGCCGGTATCAATGCCCTAACCTTCTGCATAGCAGACGACCCAGAGGAGTTTGAAGCCACACTGGACGTAATAGGCAAAAACTTTAACAAGGCCTTTGATATAACCATAGCCACAGACTGCGACTGCATAATGGTGCCAGAAAACTTATCCTCAGAGATGGTGGGCAAGGAGTATTATCGGCGCTATATGGAGTCTTATCACCAAGACTGGTCACAAAAAATCAAAGACAAGGGCAAGTACTCAATGGTTCACATGGACGGCACCCTAAAGGGGCTTTTAAATGAGGTTTCCCATTCGGGTTTTGATATTCTTGAAGCACTTACCCCTGCTCCGGTTGGGGATATTCCCCTTGAAGATTTTGCGTCATATGCCCCAGATAATGTTATATTGTGGGGGGGCCTGCCGGGAGCCTTCTTTTCTGATGATGTTTCCGATGGGGATTTTGACAAATTCACAATAGAGGCCATAAAATATATGAGCAAAAACCCCCGTTTTGTACTGGGGGTTGCAGACCAAGTACCTCCCCATACTTCCTTTGAACGTATCCAAAGGGTGAACAAGCTGGTAGAAGAATATGGGGCATACTAACATGACACCAAGACAGCGCATGGATGCGGCACTGCAATTTATTCAGCCAGACAGGCCTCCTCATTATGAGCTGGTCTTCCAGCTATACGATGAAGCCTTTGGCCAAAAGCTGCCAACTATGGCGGAAATAGATAGTGCAAGCCCCACCCAACGGGCCAAGCTGTACGATAAAATCGCAGACCTATACGCAATGGTAGTAGAAAAATATAAATGGGATGCCATAAACTGCTGGTACCCCAGCAAAAAAGCCCAGTTATATTATGATTTTATCCCGGTGCTAAAAAAACGCATGGGAGAGGACTTTCCCATTATTGGCAGCCTATGGAATACTCTGGTATCATTGGATACGGTAAAGGATTATATGGCCTTTGCGGTAAGCCTGCTGGAAGAGCCCCAGGAAGTACACGCCTGGGCCAAAGCTATGACGGAAGAAGGCCTTGCCCGCTGCCAAAAAATGATTGATGCTGGATGTTATGGTATATGTATTGCCAGCGATATGGCTTTTAATAGCGGCCCCTTCATGTCACCGGCAGCCTTTAGGGAGTTTGTACTGCCATATTTTAAGACACAGGTAGAGTTTATCCAAAGCCATGGGCTTAAGGTTGTATACCACTCAGATGGGGACTTGATGCCCATTATGGATCAGATATTGGATGCCGGGCCAGATGTGTTACAATCTATTGACCCTATGGCGGGTATGGACATACAGGCGGTTAAGGCGGCAACCTACGGGAAAATGGCCCTAATGGGCAATGTACAGTGCAGCCTGCTTCAAGACGGGCCAGAGAGCGCCATTATTGAGTCGGCAAAATATTGCCTTGACCATGGCCCAAAAGGTGGCGGATATATTTATAGCAGCAGCAATTCCATATTCACCGGCCTTCCTCTTGAGAATTATGATTGTATGGTTAATTATTTTCACCAGCGGTTTGCAAAATAAACCGCTTTTACCCAAAGGAGCAAAACCTATGACCAACAGGACGCTAGTACACAAGACCCTAGAATTTGAAAACAAAACAGGCAGGGTACCCCGTCAATTATGGTGCCTCCCTTGGGCAGAGTCCCGCTATCCAGGTGAACTTGCAAGCATCCGAGCCGACTATCCGGCAGATATCGTGTCTGCCCCGGCAGAGCTTAGCCAGCCAACCATCGCCAAGGGCGACCCTTACGCACTGGGCACCTCCACCGACGAATGGGGTTGTGTTTTTCATAACCTACAAGCCGGTATTATAGGGGAAGTAAAGGAGCCAATAATCACAGACGAAGACTGGGAAGACCTGTCCCAAGTGTATATCCCGGAAGAGGTTCTTTCCTTTGACATAGCCCAGGTCAATGCCTTCTGCCGTAGTACAGATAATTTTGTAACAAGCGGCGGTGCCCTTCCACGCCCCTTCGAGCGATTACAGTTTCTGCGGGGCACGGCTTCTTTATATATGGATTTAGTTACCCAGCCCTCTGGCATGATGACCTTTATCGGTAAAATGCACGCCCATAACTGCGAGCTATTAGAAAAATGGGCCAGCACAGAAGTAGACGCCCTATCCTTCATGGACGACTGGGGCTCCCAAAACAACTTACTAATAAGCCCAGAGCTTTGGAAAGATATTTTCATGCCAATGTACAAGGACTATATCGACATAGCCCATCGCAAAGGCAAAAAGGCCTTTATGCATTCTGACGGCAATATCCTGTCCATTTATCCTTTGCTAATTGACCTTGGCCTTGATGCAATTAATTCTCAGCTATTTTGCATGGGTGTTGATAATCTATCTGCTTATAAGGGCAAAATCACATTTTGGGGGGAAATAGACCGCCAGCATCTTCTCCCAAATGGCACCAAAACAGAAATCGACCAAACAGTACGCCATATACACGATACCCTCTGGGAAAAGGGCGGCTGCATAGCCCAATGCGAGTTTGGCCCTGGGGCAAAGCCAGAAAATGTGCGCCAGGTTTACGAAAGCTGGAGCAAACTTGACATTTCCTCTTAAACCAAGCAAACTGAGCCTATACTTCAATTAGGCGGAATATATGACAAAAGACAACTATTCAAATACAACCCTAAACCAACTACAAAAACACTTCCTAAAGAGGCCCTATAGAGTACATGGGGCCTTATTCCTTATATTTATACTACAGGGGTTTGCCCACGCATCCCCTAGGGAAATCCTTCAGGGTCTTAGGGCTATAATCACTGGCCCAGATATCCTGGTAACAGACTATATCTACACCGGCGGCCTAGGCGCTGCCTTTGTAAATGTAGGCCTTGCCGGGCTTTTGACCATTGGAGTGTTTGTACTGGCAAAGCACGAGCCTGTTGGGCTAACCATGGGTACCCTAGGCCTTGTTACCGGCTTCGCTTTTTTTGGCAAAAACCCGTTAAATATGCTCCCTATAATCTTAGGGGGCTATTTTTATAGCAAATTTACCTCCACTCCTTATAAAAATTGTGTCCTTCCTGGGGTACTGGCTACCTGCCTTGCCCCGGCGGTGACAGTGCTTATTTACGTACAGCATGTTCCCAGGGCTTTAGGGGTTGGGCTTGGCATTGGGATAGGGATATTTATCGGCTTTATCATGAACCCACTGGCCGCGGCAATGAAGCGCTCTTATGAGGATTTTAACCTTTACAATGTGGGCTTTGCCTCTGGGGTTTTGGGGCTTTGTTTATTTGCTGTATATCGCAATTTGGGGGTAGATTTTGAACTTTTGGCCTTGTGGAGCAGGGGCTATAACCTTCAGATTGGTTTGTTTTTGGCTATACTGTCTGGGTATCTTATTATCTGCGGGTGGCTTTCTACCAACAAAAGGCGGCCCATTAAGGAGCTTCTTAACCCGGATGTACCGGGCCATGATTATTTTAGCGCCTACGCAGAAGAGGCTTATATCTCTATGGGGGTGCTTGGGCTTGGGTGCTTGGCCTTTATGTGGGCAGTTGGGGGGGAATATTCCGGGCCGGTTATTGGGGCTATACTGTCTGTGGTTGGCTTTGGGGCCTTTGGTAAGGCTCTTGGGAGCGGTGCCTCTCTTGTGGCGGGGGCAATGCTGGCGGCGGTGGTTAGCTGGCTTATTACCGGGGAGGCCTTTAATAGCCCGGGGTTTTTGGTGGCGGCTTTGTTTTCTACTTGTCTTTCGCCAATCCCTAAGCGGTATGGGGCTTTTTGGGGGATTGTTTGCGGGTTTGTTCATCTATCCCTTGCCACTTTTGTTGGGCTTTTTCATGGTGGGATGAACTTGTATAATAACGGCTTTGCCGGTGGGCTTGCCGCCATTATGCTGCTGCCTGTTATACGGTTTTTTGCAAAGGAAAAGTAGTGGAATACTAGGTCATGACATTTCCCCCAGCACAATGAAAGGACGAACAATAAAATGACAGCACGGGAAACCTTAAAGCGATACTTCGGCTACGATGCCTTCCGCACCGGCCAGGAAGAGCTTATCCAGGATATTATCGCTGGCAAAGACGTACTTGGCATTATGCCAACCGGGGCCGGGAAGTCTATGTGCTTTCAAATCCCAGCCCTAATGCTAGAGGGTGTCACCCTTGTTATCTCGCCACTAATCTCCCTTATGAAAGACCAGGTCAACGCCTTAACCCAGTCTGGTATAGGGGCGGCGTTTATCAATTCTTCCCTTACAGACCGGCAGATTTCAAAGGCCCTCACCAATGCCGCAAACGGAGAGTACAAGCTGGTATATGTTGCACCTGAGAGGCTTATGTCCTACGATTTTATAGATTTTGCCCGGTATTCCAATGTGTCTATGCTAACGGTAGACGAGGCCCATTGTATATCCCAATGGGGGCAAGATTTTAGGCCAAGCTATGCCAAAATCCCGGAGTTTATAGCCCAGCTTGACACCAGGCCGGTGGTGTCTGCCTTTACGGCAACAGCTACTCCCATTGTGCGGGAAGACATTGTTGCCCAGCTAAGACTAGATGACCCAACTGTGCTGGTATCTGGCTTTGACCGGCAAAACTTATTTTTTCAGGTACAAAAGCCTGATGATAAGTTTATGGCCTTGATGACATTTTTGCGGGAAAGAAAAACCCGCTCTGGGATAATCTATTGCAGTACCCGGGCCGCTGTGGAGGAAGTTTGCTTTAAATTGCAACAGAAGGGACTAAGTGCCTCCCGCTACCACGCCGGCCTTTCCGACAACGAGCGGCGTAACAACCAAGAGGATTTCTTATACGACCGGGCCCAAATTATGGTGGCAACCAACGCCTTTGGCATGGGGATAGATAAGTCCAATGTATCATTTGTGGTACATTACAATATGCCCATGAACCTGGAGGGCTACTACCAGGAAGCAGGCCGGGCAGGCCGGGATGGCGGCCCCGCCGATTGTATCTTGCTATACAGCGGCCAAGATGTTCACACAAATCTATGGCTAATAGACAATCCAAGAGACGTAGAATACCCAGACCTAGCCACAGAAATAACCTTAAAAGAGCGGGAGCGCAAGCGCTTAAGGGAAATGACCTTCTACTGCGCTACCAAGGACTGCCTGCGGGGCTACATACTAAAATATTTTGGAGAACGGCCACCTCACTACTGCGGCAATTGCGCAAACTGCAATACCCATTTTGAGACAGCGGACGTGACCCTAGATGCCCAAAAAATAATCTCCTGCGTAGCCCGTATGAAAGAGCGCTTTGGGGCGGCCATGATAGTGGATGTACTGCGAGGCTCTAAAAGCGAAAAGGTGCTGCGTCTGGGGCTAGACAAGCTCTCTACTTACGGAATCAGCGATAAATCCACAAAGCAGCTTAGGGATATTATTGACCATTTGATACTATCCGGCGGGCTGTATAAAACCGACGACCAATACCCGGTGATAAGGCTTGGGCCAAAGGCCCCTGAGATACTGCGCGGCAACGAGGTTGTAAATATAAAGCTAAGCAAGGACGAACCTGCTATGGCTAAAACTTCCGCCAAAAAAGAAAAGGTCAACAAAAAGGCCCCTCCAAAACAGGAGAAGCCAGATACCAGTGCCATAGATATTGGTTTATTCGAACGCCTTAAAGAGCTACGCCTAACCATTGCCACCGAGCAAAATGTCCCGGCTTTTGTAATACTACACGACAGCACCCTAAGAGACATGTGCGTGAAAATGCCTAAGACTATTGACGACCTTTTAAAGGTGTCTGGGATAGGCGCCGTTAAGGCTGAGCGGTTTGGGGAGCGGTTTTTGCGGGTTATTGGGGAGTATTAGAAATAGGTCGGCTCCACCAGTTTTGTAGCTGGAGTCCATCTATGTTCATAAAGTCTTTGGTGTTGGCAGTTACAAAGGGGCATCCATGTTGCAAGCAAAATGCACCAATAAGGATATCAACCTCTCCAACTGTAAAACCTTTCCGGTACAGGGCTACATAAATTTGCATTGCAAGCGCCCAAATATTTTCACCCATATCAACAATTTCACACTGCCCTGTGGGGCTTGGTTTAATCATATTTCTATAAACCCATGCGCGCTTGCCTTTCCGCTTCGCCTGTTTTAAATGTTAGAATTTTTGATGACGCATGTGTATCAATTATTTCCTCTATAACAAGACTGACTCGCGCATGACGAGGCAGTACAATTCGCTCGTTTGGGGTGAACCAACCATCGGAAATATAACCCTTTACTGCTTCCATATTCTCCACTTCTCTCGGTTAAAATGGTTATTTGTGACAGTGCAGGTAGTCATATATTTTTACTGCTGTTTCATCTATAAAACTCAGCACTTCGTCATACACAATATATCTCGTCGGACTCACATATTCGTCTTTCCTTTTTTCAAATCTTTCCAATACTCCACTATACAATGACAAAACTTCCTCTGCTGATACTAACCCATCAATTCCTATAGACCGCGCTTTAGAGAAATAATTCCATATTGTAGTTGTGTGTTCGTACTCCTTAAATAATCTTATATCCAGTATATCGCTCTCGTTGTAATAGGCATCAAGCCTATCCGAATGTACCGGGTTTGGGTCTCTACTGTGCAAGAGCTCAAATTCTATTGCGTCCAAATATTTTTGCCAATAAACGTCAGTCATAACATGAATACCATATCCCATATAGAAATCACGGTATTCATGTGAATTATTGTCTAACATAAAAGCCTTTGCGTTTTGCAAAATAAGGTCATAACTCCGCCAATTATCGCGCAGATGCGAAATGTTTTTTGACTCCCTATAATTTTTACGGAGATGCACAGCGTCAGGTGAAATCGTCCCTAAATAAAAATCTGAAATATTTATGATTTTCATTTTTTCGGTTAGTTTTTTAGCAATACCAAGATGAATCATAGCATATGGCATATTTCTCTCCTGCCCATTATATAGATTTCTCACAGAGGCACAGAGTCCACAGAGAGAAAGCCGTTTCTGATTCGTTTTATGCCTTGTTTCAAGAGTATTGATCCCTTCTCTGTGCTCTCTGTGTCTCTGTGAGAAATTTAATACGATTTTGTATTGGCAGATAATATATATTTTACGCACATACCACATTTGTTGGGTACATAAATGCGCCCTTGCCTTGAAACAGCAACAACCTGTTATCATTTAAGCCAGTAGCGTTATTTCCGCCCTTAACAGCACACCCATATGCATAGTTCCTTTCGCTTATCACGCCAGCTTATAACCACACTCCCCACAAAATTTAGTCATATTTGTATTTTTAGCGCCACATTTCCCACAAAAAAGCTTTACCGTAGGAGGCGGAGTGCTAAGTGAAATGCCACACGCACCACAGAATTTATCTTCTGGTGTGTTTGCGGTATTGCATTTGCTACATATTTTTCCTGCTTCTTGGGGCATTTCCGTTGTAGGGGGCATGGAGGATTTTGCTACAAGGGACTCTAAAAATTCCTCTGCGGTTTGTGGCACATCTGGTATTGTCTCTATTGGTGGTTGCCTGTCTTGGGCTTGTTCTTTGCTAATCGGCTCTTCAACTTCTATGGATAAATCCGCATCTATAAGGGCTTCTATAAAGTCCTCTGCCGATAACTCCATTACGGGGGTAGATGATGGGGGCTCCGTCTCCCCAAAGCGCTCTAAATCGCCCAGTATATCAAGCTCTATCTCACTTATATCGTCTGATGTTAGCGGTCTTATTATAGGCTCTGGCGGTTTTGCTGACGCTTGTGACTTCGTTGGCTCTGGCGGTTCCGCTGATTCTAACGATTCCACTAGCTCCGCCGGATTCATTGGCTCTAATGCTTCCACTGACTCTGCCGACTCTGGCAACTCTTGTGATTCCGATTCCAGCTCTAAGTCAGTAGCTTTTCCTTCTTCTATCTGGAGGGACTTATCTTCTGAGGGCAGCTTGTCTTCTGATGACGGCTCGTCACTCAATAAAGCCGCTTCATCATCCAATAAAGTTGGTTCATCCGAGGTTTCTTCATCTTCCTTAGCCTGCTCCAACACTGGCTCCGGCTCTACCTCTGGCTCCGGCTCTGGCCCAAGCTCCAACACATCCCTAAACAATATTACATCAGACTCATCCATTAGCCTAGCAAGGGTTGATTTAACTATTACCGGCTCAGGTTCTGGCTCTGGCGGCAGTTCAATTACCGGAGCAGGTATATCAAAAAATGATTCTACCCCAGAAGGGGGTATATTTATATATAAATCCGACTCCTGACCAGTAAAACCCATAAAGGACTCCGGCTTTTGCTTTGGCGATGCTAAATCTGCAAATAAGTCTGAAGGGCCAAGCCCAAGGTCTGGCAGGGAAATCCCTGGGGGGGTTGGCCGGTCTAGGGGTTCTGTGGCCCCGGCGTAGTCTATTACGGTAAGCTTGGTGCGGCCTATTAGTATTGTTTTGCCGGGGGTTACGGGATATGGGACGCCGGGGTTAAGCCATAGGCTGCCAATGCTTACACCGTTTTGGGAGTGGGTGTCGGTAATGGTTAGTATGCCGTTATGTAAATCTATTACGGCATGGCGGGGGCTTATGGTTTTGTCGTTTAACTTTATGCTGCTTTGTACACTGCCTAGCTCTATGGGGAAAATAGTTAGCTCTACATCCTCTTGTACCTCGTCGGAGGATATTGCCAGCTTTACCCATTTTTTTAAGGTAGGCGCTGCGCCAAAGGGCCGCTCTGGCCCTATATATGGTAGGGGGATTGGGATATCAGAAGCAGCCCACTCATTGGCGGGGTCTTTGGAGGGTACGCTATAGGGCCATTCCTGTTCTGGTGGCTTTGTGCGCTTTGCTTTGGCCGGGTCTTGGAAAAATACCCAGTGCAAAAAATTACGTCTCTTTCCAGCGCTCATTCAAACCCCCTAGTTTGAGAACTCTTTCATTGCATTTCTAGCGTCGTATAGTAGCTTCTCTATATCTATGGTTTTGTATTCGCCTTTTTCGTAAAGCACTTTGCCTCGGCAGATAGTCATTTCTACATCCCGGCCTGTTGTGGAATAGGCTAGGTTTAGCACCGGGTCATAGCAGGCTGTTTGACGGGGGGTGTCGAAGTCTATCATCAGCATATCTGCGTCATAGCCTTTGATAAGCATTCCGCTTTCATGGCTGCGGCCTAGGGCTTTTGCCCCGTTTATTGTGGCCATTTCCAGTACTGCATGGGCCGGGGCCGCGGTTGGGTCGTTTTGGGCGTATTTTTGTAGCAGGGAAGCCATTTTAATTTCTTCGAAAAGGTCGTGGGAGTTGTTGGAGGCCATCCCGTCGGTGCCTAGGGCTACATTTACTCCACCTTTAAGCATCTTGTTTACCGGGGCCAGACCGCTTGCAAGCTTTAGGTTTGACAGGGGATTGTGGGCAATGTGTACGCCCTTTTCTGCCAAAATATCTATATCCTCATCTGTCACCCACACCCCATGGGCCGCTATACATGGGAAGTCGAAAAGCCCATGGTTGTTAAACACCTGGGCCGGGGTCATTCCGTAGGTGGCTATGCAGTTATCTTGTTCTGTTTTTGTTTCGGAAAGGTGAATATGAAGGCCTAGGCTGTGCTTTGCGGCAAAATCCGTCACCTGCTTCCAGGCCGGGGCATAGGAGGTATATACACCGTGGATAGAGGCCTCTACCTTGATACGGCCTTCGTCTTTATTATGGTATTTTTCTAGAGCGCTTAGAGACTGGGAATATACATTGTCCTTGTGGAAGTCGTAGCTGTCCTTGTCCAGGCCTATAACCGCATTGCAGACATTGGCCAAAACACCGGCTTCCTGGGCGGCACGGGCTACCTCGTCCATGAAGAAATACATATCTGTGAAAGCAATAGTACCGGAGGATATCATTTCGGCTATGGCAAGCATTGTACCGGTGTGGGTTAGCTTGGGTGTAAGCTTTCGCTCTGCCGGGAAAATATGGTTAAATAGCCAATCCTCCAAGGTGCGGTCGTTGGCGTAGCCTCTTAGTAGAGTCATGGCAGCGTGGGTGTGGCAGTTGTATAGGCCCGGCATTAGCACTTTGTTGGTGCCATCTATTGTACGGCTGGCCGTAGGAGCGGGTACTGTGGCCGGTTCTATATAGGTTATTTTTCGGCCTTCTATGCCTAGATTTATATTGCTCATTACCGGAGTTTCTGGGTTCATGGTGACTGCGGTGATATTTTTGAAAAGTATGTCCATCTCGCTCATCCTTTGTATCTGTATTGGCTTTAATTATATCCATAGTAGCAAATTATAGGAAGCGCCGTGAAACCTAGGCCGTGGTTTTACTCGTTATGAAGATATCCTTGCTACTGTAGGGGAAAAAGGGTAATCTCGTTATAAGGTAATCTTTTTGCCTGGCGGCAAAAAACATTCGCAAAAAACGCATTAAAGCCTGCGTTTTTAACTCATTGATTAAGGGGCGTATCACTTGCGCAATCTTACTTTACTAACAGATTTTTATGAGCTAACCATGATGCAAGCCTACCATCATGCCGAGACAAGTACAGGCCGTAAACAAATGGCCGTATTTGACATGTTTTACAGGGAAAACCCCTGTGGCAGTGGGTACGCGGTGGCAGCAGGCTTGGCCCAGCTTATCGAGTATATTAACAATTTGCATTTTAACGAGGACGATATAGCCTATCTGCGCTCTACCGGTGTATTTGGCGAGGCGTTCTTGGATTTTTTAAAGGGCTTTCGCTTTACGGGAGAGATATATGCGGTGCCGGAGGGTACAGTTATTTTCCCGGGAGAGCCTCTTATAAGAGTCACCGGTACCTTAATCGAGGGCCAGCTAATAGAGACGGCAATGCTTAATATTATTAATCATCAGAGCCTAATAGCCACCAAGGCCGCAAGGGTATGCTGGGCAGCTTCTGGGGACAGGGTGCTGGAGTTTGGCCTACGCCGGGCACAAGGGCCGGATGCGGGGCTTTATGGCGCAAGGGCAGCAATGATTGGGGGCTGCCATGGGACAAGTAATGTACTGGCCGGGCAGCTTTTTGATGTGCCTGTAAGGGGCACCCATGCCCATAGCTGGATTATGAGCTTTGATACGGAAATTGAAGCCTTCCGCTATTATGCCAACCTATATCCCCAGTCCTGTATTTTGCTGGTGGATACCTATGATACTTTGCGCTCCGGCGTGCCCAATGCTATTCAGGTGTTTAGGGAATTACGGGAAAAGGGAATAGCCCTTTCCCAGTACGGTATACGCCTAGACAGCGGCGACCTTGCGTATTTATCCAAAATGGCCCGCCAAATGCTGGACGAAGCCGGTTTTAGTGATGCATTTATTAGTGCCTCCAACGATTTGGACGAGTATCTAATAGCCGAGCTAAAGGCCCAAGGTGCCCAGATATCCATGTGGGGGGTAGGCACCAGGCTTATTACCTCCAAGGAAAACCCTGCCTTTGGTGGGGTGTATAAGCTGGCGGCCTTATCCAGCGCCGGGCAGCCCTGGCAGCCAAAGATTAAGATAAGCGAAGACCCAGTAAAGATTACCAACCCAGGGGTTAAAAAAATCTACCGCCTATACGATATTGCTACAGGAAAAATGAAGGCCGACTTGATAACCCTAGCCGATGAAGCAGTGGACAACGAAAAAGACCTAACCATATTTGACCCCCTAGCCACCTGGAAACGTATGACCCTAAAGGCAAAGTCCTTCACTGTAAGGGAGCTACTGATGCCGGTATTTATAGATGGGAAATGCGTCTATCCAGAGTATACAGTTACGGAGATTCAAAAATACGCAAGAGAAGAGCAAAACACCCTTTGGGAAGAGCATAAGCGGCTGGTAAGGCCTCAGCTTATGCCGGTAGACCTTTCGCAAGGCCTTTACAACCTAAAGCAGAGTATGATTATGAACGCACGCTAACATATAGCACGTTCACGACGATGCACATGGCCGGTTTTGATACTTTTGATAAAAGCGCTCCTTCGATTTTTGCACTCTTTTGGGTTATTACTTTCGTTTATAGCGCAATATTCGTGATTTTACCGTCAAAAGGCAAAATATGGAAGTCGCTTTAGACCAGTATATCCAAGCTTTTCACAAATCACAAAGCTGCAAAATAGGCAATGAAAAACAACATTATG
>Ga0123355_10013294_pt1 | contig 12800 bp, 7 predicted proteins | sample TergutEmb28metaG_3_FD_89872 | JGI IMG/M metagenome (GOLD analysis project Ga0123355, IMG submission 89872) | Embiratermes neotenicus P1 segment gut microbial communities from Petit-Saut dam, French Guiana - Emb289 P1 | ecosystem: Host-associated > Arthropoda: Insects > Digestive system > Gut ...
CTGCCTATGAAGATGGAACCGATAGTGAGTTCCGAAACGTCGGCAATTAAATCTCAGATGCCGGGGAATTACCCAAAAAGGAATAAATTACATTTACAACACGGCGAAAGCTTAAAAAGAAGATACTATATAGTGGTTATCAATGTTTTGGAGGCTTAATGGCCTGAGGACAGAAAATGCATTTCTGACCTGTAATGGAGGCAGCAGGTTCCCACAAAACATTGGTAACCACCTGCAAAAATTATGTTGTATAATAACCCAGACATGAACAGTCTCATTTTCCACGACTCTGTAAACCTCAAATTTCAACATTTGAAGTGTAAAGAATATAAGTTTCACTAAGGTCTGGATTTAGTAGTAAAGAAGCTTGGATTTATAGACGTATTTTATATCTGTACAGGCTTCTTACATACCTGTTGCTTTATTTTTTTAAACAGAAAATTGATGCATCCACCATTGAAGACTTTTATGGACTGACATCAGATATTCAGAAGTCTTCTGAGACGGGCTATATTCTTTTTTATCAGTCAAGAGATTGTGTTTGAGGAAGAAATTGTAAGAAAGTACCTCTGAATCAAGTGTATGGAAAGACTATATGTTTTATGAATTTTTACTCCAAATGTTACCTCTCTGAAGCCAACTTTTCCACAGATTTATCACACTGGACAGAAAGATGTTTTTTTTTTCCTATTTAAGATGGTAGGTTACTGGGTGAGCAGAAGTTTTAATTCTTGTTTGATAACAGGAACACATTCCCCCATTTTTTTTATAGATTATTACTGGCCTCTCAACTATTGTAACATCTTTTGTTGCATGAAGTTTCCTGTCATGCAGTCAGTTTGAGAAGCTCCCAGTTTTAGTTTTCTGTTTTGTTGTGGAAATAGGAAGCAGCTTTTGCTAGTAATGGCCAATGCTGGTTGTGTGATGAAAGTGGATGTGCTCTTCGCAGCAGAGGACAAATATTTTGGATATGTTTAAATGTGTTAATGTAAATATTCTGAGAAAAAGTTACATTGTATTGCTAGTGAAACTGCTAAAGCTGCTATAATTTTGGAAGCTTCTCTTTGTATATTAAAGATCTGAAATGAACTGTAGATGTAAATTATGTATTTATGTGTGTATGTATGTATGTATGTAATCTAACACCTTTGGCTGGTGAGATTAGAGGCCTGATTCATGACAGGGTTGCTTGCTGATTGTAGATTGAATTTGTAGCCTGTGAGAAACATGTATGGCCTAGCATTATCCCATTATACATTGCAATACTGCATCCCTAAGGATTGTAGTCTTTTCTGAAAGCTGAACAGGCAGTGCCTGAGGGGTGCACAGATTTTCCAAAAATCTACAAGGCATTCAATTCTAGGCACCATCATAAGTAATTTATCCACCTGTGATTTGTCCACTCCTGTATTACATACCACTGAACTCTACAGGTGCTGATTGTATCGTCTACGTTTTAAAATATACACCTAATTTAGTTTTAAAACACAGAAAACTAAGAAACACATTCATTTAGAGTTTTTTCACAGTCGTGACATAAGTGATGGGTTGCATGAATCAGTCAATGGCTTATCTGAACTTATTGTCTCGAATTGCTGGTAGCATTGGAGTGGGTTCGTGTTATGGACAGATTCATTCCGAAATTTTGCTACATCCATTTCTTTGTTTCAGGGCCTCATCACTGAGCCTATATAGCACAAACATATTCTCAAAACTGAAATAATAATTTCACCTGCTAATTTCAGCATTGTTTAAATTCACAACCTCAACTAAGAGCACATTTCTGAAACTGCAAAATCAGTATGAGCACACTCCTCTAGATTTAAACATTTCTACAGTAATGATTTAATTGTCACTGTTGCAAACAACACTGAAAACTGATGAGATATGATTACTGACAAGCAAGACAGACATACCCACAAGCAATACAGGCAGTAAGGGAGTATTAAAAGAAATACTACCAAAATAATGATTAACTGGGCTATACCACTATGGAAATGATTCAGAAGCACCAATTGAAAAACCAGTAGTAAGTATGAGTGGTTACGTGAATAGGAACGTGGAATAACAAATAACAAAGAGTGTTTTCTGGAATGTGACACCCTGTAGTCTGGTAGAAATTTACTGACATTTACTTTTGGAGGCAACATATTCCTGTTAAGTGTTAGTATATGTATACCAATCTACATGGCATTACATCCCCTAAGACAGTGTTGTTCATGGTCATTATCTCCAGAACCTGGAATCTCACAGAGCAGAAATTTTATGGAGACAAATACAAGATTGTAGATGATTAATAGTTTAGACATGACATACTGCAAAGCAATTTAAAATATAACTCTGTTGAGAACACACAAACGCTGGGCGCCACCATAGATAATTTAGTTGCCTGGGTGATCTGGTGCCGAGGTTTTGTGCCATAGCTATTTCCTGGATTTTGATGAGGCCATTGCTATACTAATTTCTTACACAACATCCCTATCCAGCTCACATTTACTGCTGATAATCAGAAGTCTAGTTTAATCTGCGCAGACAGATTTGGTCTCAAAACATGGCTTATTTTGGACACTACCCATCATCTTGAGTTCCTTCAAACACAGTTTTTTGACAACTGGATCTATCTCTGTCACCAGGTAGAAAAGTTTCTAGTCAGTTTGGTACTCTATTAAGACATAGCCTCAATTACTGGACACTGAAAGAACTTTTAACTGGGGTATATATACCGTTAATTTTAAATATAATCAGTGTGAGACATATATATGTATGTGTATATAGGTAGAAACTTGTTCCCGTGTCCTGTGTAAGACAGCACCCAAGGCTCTGGGTTAGCATAGTAGGTGATGCTCAGGCTTCTGGCTGGATGACCAAGGATTCATTGTAAGATTCCCAGCAGGGGTAGGAGATTTTCTCGTCTCTGAATCATCCACTCACCTCCACATAGTGCGGAGGTTAATGTGTGTGGAGTAATACCTCAAATCCATCTCTTCTTGGCACATTGCTTAATTAAGCTTGGGGACAGCTTTACATTTCTTTCCTTCATCTAACAAAAAACTATTTTTGAGGTGATAGTCATGTTTTTGATAACATACAATCATCAGAACATTTATTTTTATTAGCTTTTTAATCTCTAGCTAGCCAGACAGATTGTAATCTTGTCATGGTTTGGCCAGCACTTTTTGTTAAACATCTTTTTTCTGGCTCAAATTATATTATGTATAAAGATATGGTATTTGAGGCCAGAGTACGGTTTTGTTTCCTGTGTAGTTGCACACACAGTTCAGTGTCTGAATCCTGACCCTGTGGTTGAGAGGCATTACACAGTATTTATTAATTCATCAGATACTGAATTGAACCACTTATATTAGTCTGCTGATCTCCAATGTAGGACATAGCACTGGATTTATTTTGAATTTTAGTATGTTATTTGTAAGGTATAAATCATGGAACCTGTATGTATTATTATTATTCTTTGCATCAGTTCTTTAAATGTATGAACAGTTTAAAAAATATAAAAATCATGTTATATGGAATAACTGGGGGATGGGGTAATTTGTCGAACTGTAAAATGGCATTTACTAGACAAAAGAAAATTAGTAGAATTTTGGCTGGTGCCAAACCTGCAAATTCACATGTAAAATGTATTATCATTAACCCTTAGGTACCAAAGTTTGAAAATTTGTAACATGCAATGTAGTGCTGGAAATGCCAAACACTGACCAGTGCCAGTGGCCAATTACAACCTCTCTTATGCAGCCCTGTAAATTACTGTCTGCTGCATATTGTACCAAAAGTTTGATGTATTTAATTGTAAATAACCAAGAACATTATCAGATAAATTCAGCTGTACATAGTGTTGACACAAGAAATAAAGTACAGTCTTCATAGACCATATGCCAGCCTGTCATATTTTCAGAAAAGTTCATGCTATGCTTGCATCAGAATCTTCAGTAAAATACCACCTAGTCTCAAAATTATGATAAATTTGAAAGTACCATTGAAACATTTCTCACTACACACTTCCTTTACTTGGTTGATGAAGGCTTAATGTTTAAAAATTACCCATAATTCTTTTGAAGGTTTTGTAGTATAAAGGAATGTTAGTATTGATCAGTTTTATACACTATGTCATGCAATAGGATCTTCATATTTCAGAGATGTGTTTTTGGACTCACTTTGATTAAAAAAATAACAACGAAGGTACACATGTGCCTAAAAGTCAGTGGTTATGAAGCTATAGGCATATTGAGAATTAAAGTTGCCGACAGAATAATTGGAGAAATTTACATGTTATTAATTTTATTTATTAAATGTAACTGAAATACAGGTACAAACCTTAAAATTACAGTGTCAATAATAATCATATTTTAAATTAAATGGACATCTCATATGATTCTACAAATTTGCACTTTTGATACATTATCATTTCACTAGTACAGTACCTTTAATGAGATGTTAAACTTCTTTACACACTTTGTCACTTACCAGACATACATTTCAGTGCCTATACTTGTGTCATCATTGTCTAGATCTGTGATCTTAGTTTATGTCTGTGTTGATACTATTGCTAGGTTGTATGCATATTAATGTGTGGATCCCTACATACCATACCTAAATGTAACATTAGTTACCGATTGGTATGACAGTTTGTGTGCAGCAGGAAAGTAAGATTTATTACATCTATCTGGAACTCCTTGTTAAATACAGAACTTTTTAAGATTGGTGTTTAAGGATCAGTTTTTCTAATCAGATGTACCTTTTCATGTAGGTTCGGCATATGCACAAAATAAATGCTTACATAATAACTGAAAGAGAATATATCAGTTTTTAAAATACTGTATGTGGGTTGACAAGGGCTGCAGTTCCACATGGGCTACCTCTTGCTTTTTGATTCATTTTATTTGCAAAGAAGACAATGACATCTTTAATCATGTCCAAGACATTATTCAAAAGTTTAAAAAAGATATCTAAGACTTTTGACTTAAAAATTTTGAATTCTGTACCTGAATTGCATTGGATTCAGACTTTAGTACCAGTATGCAATCTGGTGTTACTGTGGCAGATAAATCAAAGTAATTTCATTCCTTTTGTGATCACTTAAAACTCACACTCTGGGTCACATACATCTTGAATTGGTTGCAGTTTCATTATGACACACACAAATAGTAATCATTGGGATGAATTGTTGCTTTACTGTTTATTTGGAAAAATTAGTCTAATTATATTTTATCTCATTTCTCACTACTTTAATTATCCTGCACAGAATACACAGAATAAGACATCGCAGATCTACAGGTACAGGTGAAATTTACCGTTGTTTGAGAACTCGTGTACTACTGCTTCAGGGTTGTAAATGTTTTCAATTTGATGAATGCTCGTACGAAATATGCAACTGCAGATAGTTGTAGTTAACTGTGATATTTAAAGACTTTTGTATATATATATGTATGGTACACATGATAAGTGAGTATGAAGTTAAAAGTGGCATATATGTAACAGTATTCATTAATACAGTTTGTATTAGGGGTGTAAAAGAAACATTCAGATTTTTAAAATACCATTCTATACAATCACCTAATGCAGTGTTCCCAGAATGTGTCATTCTGCATATGGGGCACTTAAATTAGGTTACATTGGATGGTATAAAAGTTAGGGTGTGTAACAGTGTGTTGAAAATTTGAAATAGATCATGACCATATCCAACAATTCATCATTCATAATTACATAATTTAATAAAATTGTAAACAATGCATGTCTGATAGGGAATGTCATGAAGGAGGCCCCAGAAAATAAGAATGGAGAAGATACTTAATGAAAATTGTCAGCTTCTGGGGTGTAATGTCATGTACCATGGCAGAAAATTACTAATGTTTCAGAGGAATACAGTATGTTTCTCTAAAAATGTAAATTTGTACCAGACTACACAATATCATGTCCTAAAAACAGTGATATTCATACCCACCAGTATGAGGACCTAAAATCTCACATAATGGGTAAAGTTGACAAGGAAATTTTCTAAAATAACAATGAATGAAAGAGGTTCAAATGTTTGAAGAAGAATAAGGATAAGACTGGGTATGTGGATGTTCAGTTACAGGAGTAAACACAAGATTGAGTTGTAACAGATATGCAGAAAGGTTAATTTATTTGTCATATTATTTCCTTCAAAATGTTACTGCCTTTCCTGTGTCCCTTCTGAAAACAGAATTAAATTTTTTACATTCTCAGGCCATTGGAGTGTTTGTAACTTCTTCCAGTACAGTAATTTAAATTTTGAGTTAATTATTATGAGCCCAGGTTATCTGACTGGAAAGTAATACTGAATCGATGTTTTTGTCACTTTTGACAGTGTTGATCAATGTTATGTGAACATTAGAACTACAGGTGTGTCCTCTTGTACCTCACAGTGGTGTGTTACCTTATATTATATGTGTGACTCCTTTAATATGCAAAATTTTAAGTCATCAATGAAGAGTATTTACCCAACCCTCACTGATTTCGTTGGGACTCTGTATGTAGCTGAATCAACAGACCCATACCCGACAAACTGAATCTTTAGAAGTTAAGAATCACCATCTGTTAACAAAAGCTTTGTGCACAATTTTAAATGTTAATTTTGATATGAATAAGTAAAATCAGTATCAGTCACAGTTCAACTGTCTGTATTAGCAAGAGTGTATCTGTCTTATACAGCAATGTGTTTTGACCCTGAATTAGGTCATCTTCAGACTCTTTAATCTTGAAAAACACATTTAGGAAGACAATGTATCATTGTACAATCAATCATTGCTCTTTCAGGAAGAATAATAAAAGAACTGAAAATTAAATAATATAAAATATGACAAAACATGTCAGCGGTATTACACCATTGTACCCTACTTTATATCATTTAAATTCTGTTATTTTATGCTATTTCTTGAAAGGGCAACATTTTTTTATATAATTGTATGTTGTCTTGCTCAATTTTTTTTTAAGAGCCTGAAGATGACCTAATTTATATTGAAACATGTTGCTGTCTTAGACAGACTCTTTGTCTACTAAAGATACTTGTGTTGTGACTAGGTTTAACTCATTCATGTCACTGACACACAATGGGATGTCACATGTAAAAATTGTTAATTTTTGTGTTAACTGAAATGTCCTTAAATATTACAAAAAAATAATGAAAATCATACCCATTTATTTTGGACCGAACATGGCTGAGATGGAAGGGATTTTCAAATAAAGTAAAAGGTATGATGATGATGATAACTGGATTCATGTTGCCCAGAATAGTCCAGAGGTGGGCTATTGTGTATGTGCCATTGATCCCATAAACTATGAGGAATTTCATGATTAGTTAAGGTATTAATGGCTTCCTAGAGACACTGCCCCATGCAAATATTGATGTTTACAACTTGGAACCAAAATTTGTAAGGTATCCCTTACTTCATGTGCTTAACCAGCAGGAATTTATTTTGCACTTCACTCACCCTCCCAATTGATGTCATATTTAGCACACAAGGTTTGTTGCTGGTATTTTCCAGTAAAATGTTCACTTACAATATTTTAAAGTCTTAGAAATGAGCAATTTTCTACCTGTGTTGTCTCTATTGAAGAAATGGCCATGTAAAAGTATGTGCACACACACATTGATTAAATAAGTGTGTAATTTTCTGCAGTGAAGGAACTCAAGTGAATGAATAGCAGAATGTGTTTAAATTCAGCACAAGTGACTTTCCAGAAACTTCTGAAAGCACCATACTCATGCCATGTCCTGTTACTGCCATATAATTAATTATAAAAGTGTTGAGTTGGTTATATGTGCAGTTTACTTACAATTAGAACAAGTGTTTTCAAATCAGAGACAAGCAAAAACACTGATCACACACAAATGTACACATTTTTTGATAACATGCACAAAATAAGTTGGGTTTGGCCAAATTTGGTACACCAGTGACAATAATGGCAGTCAAACATTGTAACGTACACCTTTTTGGTTATCGTCTATTTTTGTTCACACGCAAGCCATGGTAATCTCTGCCACTTATTAACAATTTTAATGACAATATTATTTACATGAGGATAAACTGTGCCATCATTCACTATGCAATCCATATCTTGAAGTGTACATTACGTATGTATATGTTTGTGAAAACTGGTGCAAATTTTCTGCATCCAAATTTTGAATCAGCATATCAGAATTAACCTGAAAAGTGAATTTTCTTTAATGTTACCATAACCTTGTTGACCTGTGTTATTAATTACAAACAAAAGCACATCTGATAATGTTCATGCCATTATAATTTGTGTTGTCTGTTGGCAAATAAACCATGTAATTCTGCACCATGTGCCAGAACAAAATTTCATTACTGTAACACAGATTTTGAAAGCTTTAGATCTTCATCAAATAGAGCAAGTACTATTACACAATATACATTGAATATCCTCACACTTTAGTGATGTACCACAGTATACTGTATTCCTCCAAAGAGAAATAATTATCATATAATGATATTGTAATTTGATGCTAATCCAGAACTTGTATATTGAAACTTGTATATACATCATTAGTCTTAAAATTTCTGATAATGTTGATTAAATACAACTTAACAAATTATAATTTCCATGATTTAAAATGCTTTCTTTATGGACAGTTCAACATTTCCCTCTGAACTGACCAGTTGTTGGCTCTGCAGGAATCTCCTGAAGTGAATGCATTACAAGATCATCAGATGATGTTCTTGTGACTATTGTCCATATTAGATGCATAAAATTTCCTCCTCCATCTGCATCACAATCTGACATCTTCCACTTGGTACATTAAGCAGCATCATTGCTATTTAGAATTTTAAGGTTTTCAAGGCAGTGACAACTCACAATTAAGTCTTAAGGGTTATGACACAATAGGTGGATATCAAAACAGATTGGAGGTGCTTTTCTTTCACATCTGATGACAATACAGTCATCTTACTTTTCAGTGCTTCAAGGAGTACATATTTCATTACAATTTGGGTAGCAATTCGTGGTGTGTCCTGTCATGGAATTTTTAAATTGCTGAATTTATTCTCTTTGTGTAATTTGCCAATGTAATGAAATGCAGTATTCTGGCTACATGCATCAAGGCAAAAAAGGTTAGGAAGCTATGAAACAGGAGGTCCAGAAAAAAAAGAAACTTTGCCAGTAAAATGACAGAGTCCAGGTATCAATCACCTAAGTATCATGTCAAGAATAAGTCATCAACAAACTAAACAACATATAAAGTAACCAGTAAGGTTGCACATGTCTTGAAAACACACCTCTCAAAGAACATATTTCATTTCAATTAACCAATTTTATTATAATATATCAATGAATACATTTATGCAATGAATTCATAAGGTACTGGTGCCAGCATTATAGGTTCTACTTTCCCGCTGATGACATGGGCTGGCCTGGGCTGAGCAGGCTGAAACACAGCAAGGAACAAAACTCAGTATATCTTGAGAAAATTTGTACAGCACAATATCACAATCAAATCACCTGTAAAATCACACATCAACTCTATTATCCAGAAAAAATGTGTATTTATAAATGCTGCAATATGAGAATGTTAAACTTCCAACAGAAAAATTCTTGGATGTTGCAAAAGTTCACTCTAATCTCCAAATCATTATTAATTTCATGCAAACTTCCATTCCCAATTGTTTGTTTAAAATATATTCCCTTCTTCCTAACAAAATGTTCACAAAGTCAAAAATGATCAAATACATGCTCTAGTTCTTCAAAACAGCTGTTTGTATATAACTTTGATCTTCAACTGGAGCACACGCATTATAGAGATTATTGCACAAACAACTTCAAGCAAAATCCTGTTACTATAAAACTCTACCTTCTCAACTCAGGACTCGATTCCGTGAAGTACAAAGACATATCAGTAAGTGCTCATTTGCACTATTTCCATACAAAAAATGCAGTTATAAAGCAGAATAGTGTCATTCTTGTTCAATCTAACATGAGAAATACTTCATTTAAATACAATGTATACCAAGAAAATACACTTATGTTAATCTCAAATGGTTGTGAAAATGATAAAGTACAGTTTGTGGGTAACTTTAGTTTAACATAAATTTTTAATTATAACATACACTTCACATGCATGAACTTTTAAATGAAGGTGTCTCAAGTACCTTTCGTTTGAGTCCAACTTTGATTTTCTTTTCCTTTGCTTCCTTTCGAAGACACTCATTTTCCTTAACTCTCTTCAGAAAATCTTCCCGGCATTTTGAATGAGTAACATGTTCAATACGAACATTGATCCTAGTAAAAAGTACGAATGCATAAAACACGTTTTATAAAAGAGTGTACCTACAATGTAGCAAACAAAAGAAAGATTTTAGGCCAACAACAAGTAATGGAGCAATAAAGGCAAAAATCTCATGACAGGCAAATCACAACCATGACTGAGTGTTACTGTGTTCAAAAGTAACAGCATAGTCACCAAACTTTGCTGGCACAGAAAATAATGAATCAAATTTCCTTTAGTCACTTGAACAATGATATGATACACCTCATTACTTTCAGAGAGCTTAACAATAGAAAACACTGACAGTAAAGTAAAAATGTGGAAGTAAAGCAGGACAGTTCATGTTCACTTACAAATACTGCTTTGGTTAAGGAAATAATAGTATTCCAGAAGGAAAGTAAATGATGACCTGCAAACAGTTCAGTGTTAGAACAGCAAACAACTTTGCCACTATTCTATTTTATTAACAAACTAATGTTTTTACTTATTAAAAAACAAAATCAATTGCACATTTCCAGTAACAACCCAGGAATATGGGCTGTAAAACTCTTTAGTCAAACTATAGCCCTATGGATGCAGAGAAGGACATTAATAATGGTCAAATTTAAAACAAACATAGAAACAGTACAATTATATGCCATCCAGGTGTATGGTAAACTTCATACTTCAGTCAGAATGCAGACAACACTCCATTTGAAACCAGAATGAATATAACAGTGTACAGATAAGACCAAACTCTAGCACTTCATCATACGTACCGCTTCGGTATTATCTTCCCACGAAGACGCTTATTCACAACGATTCCCAAAGCATGAGGTGTTACATTGAAGACACGCCCTGTCTTTCCATGGTAGAATTTGTAGGGCATGCCCTTCTGAACAGCACCATTGCCCTGTAAATATAACAAATGTTTTAGCATAGTCTGCTGTTTAAAATTTCTGTCATTAAACTAATAAACATTTCCTTAACCATTTGGCAACAGAATTAAGCGCACCGTGTACTCTGCGAAAAACACAGGATTTAAGTGGCCACCCTTTACTTTCCATGTCCTTAGCCGATAACTTTTATGTGATGTTTGCATTTTGTCAGCATCATAATATGCATCAACTGAAGCTATCTTTTGGCACCAAAGAGTTAAGTCTGTTTCACTAGGTTTATCAGGAACATTTAGCTATAAGTCAAGAGTACTGCTACAACACAGGAAATATGCACTTGGATATTTGCAACCTGGACTCTTCAGAGGTGTTCATATCATTCAGCCCAATGGCAGAGTTTATTATACATCCTTTATGAACTTATTGTTTACATTTTTAAGTTACTGAATGTTACTGTAAACATGTCTATGATGACTGTACTTTAAATTTATCAGTCACAACCTGAAAGTTTCACCTCATGAAAACAGTCTGTACCTCCTGCCTCCCTTGCATCTATGTGATGCTACATTATGTAATTACAGAATGAAACAGTCATTATTAAATATTTTGACCACATGTCTATTTGGTCCAAGTATCCAGCATACAAATACCGGCTATGTGGCTCCATATTATGTTAAGTCATCAGATGTTTGTATAATATAAACCAACAAAATGCACCTTTGTTAAACTAATATTTTAATTTTCTACTTTTTACATTGTCTTCTACATGTTTTGAACCCAAGGGTTCATCTTCAGGAAGATGGTTGTATGCTCAGGTATGGTATAATTTGTTTACACGCTGAAATTACAATAAACGGTTTTTATAAGATACCTAAGTATATATTTGAACTTTTTGATATGCCAATATAAACATAAAACAGCAGTTAAATATAATGATATAAATATAAACGTAAAATTATGAGAATATGAAATGGTAAGATGTTACATTTATATCATAAGATTTAACTACTATATTTTATGTTCATATCAGTGTATCAGAAAGTTCAAATATTTTATACTTAGAAATCTTATAAAAGCCTTTTATTGTAATTTCAGCATGTAAACAAATTATACCATATCTGTACATACAACCATCTTCCTGAAGAACCCTTGGGTTTGAAACATGTAGAGGACATCGTAAAGAATAATAAATTAAAATACTGGTTTAACACAGGTGCATTTTGTTGGGTCTATATTATACGGACGGCTTCGGTGGTCTAGGGGTAGCGTGCTGGCCTTTAGTACCCAAGTTTGTGGGTTCATACCCAGCCGAAGCCGTCGGATTTTTAGGGCGGAAAAACCTCAGCACGCCTTCCTTCGGAGGGGAAGTAAAGCTGTATGTCCCATGTCGTACATTTGAGGCACGTAAAAGATCCCTAAATTTAGGTGGAAGTCGGAATTTAGGCAAAATCACTACCGGACATCTTTCTCGCCCACAGTTCCACCTTTCGCTGCTAGGATCTCTCGCGTCGTTGCGGACGGAGGCACCTGGCAGCTAAAGCGGGAACGTCTAAAGGCGGGGGAAAGCAATGGCAAACTACCCCCAAGAACTTGCCCAGGATGCAGTGTGCCAGAGCCATACCGGTCACATGACTGGGCTGTGGTTCCTGCCAAGCCCGGCCTTC
>Ga0123355_10013295_pt1 | contig 12800 bp, 3 predicted proteins | sample TergutEmb28metaG_3_FD_89872 | JGI IMG/M metagenome (GOLD analysis project Ga0123355, IMG submission 89872) | Embiratermes neotenicus P1 segment gut microbial communities from Petit-Saut dam, French Guiana - Emb289 P1 | ecosystem: Host-associated > Arthropoda: Insects > Digestive system > Gut ...
ATTTTTGGGGTAAAAGGTTTGGGTTTTAAAAAATAGGGGAACGGGGGGGGAATTTTGTTACACGAACTTTTTTTCTAAATTTCCCCCCCCCCCCCCAAGAAACACTTCCATTAATATAGCTGCTTAATTATTTCTCGCGTGTTTGAGGTCATAATTCTTGTTTCCTGTAATCAAATGGTGTGAAATGTGTTTGCATAAAGGCCCTCATCCGTGGTGCATATGGGAAAAGAGGACTGGAACATTTTTGGTCTAGGACTGTGTTGGCTTCCGTGTTACTGGAAGCTGGAAGAAGGGATTTTCTACAAATTAGAGAGGTAGAAATTAGTAGGTACTATCAAAATAGTTGCAAAATTAGGCCACTCTTCCTGATTAGTTACCAAACGTATCATTTTTTTCCGCGACAGTGTTTATAGTTTTGGTTTACCTGTTTTCTCTCAATACCACTTCAGAACTATTCTTTCAGCACCCAGCCTCCGATGAAACTGGTATACCACCGCCTCTTTCTGCATGAGTAAAAAAGTCGGGGCGTGAATTTAACACATTTCGTCCATGTCCCTTACGTGCTTTCCTGACGTTGTACTTCTTTTTGGGCTCTATATCTCATACCTATAGACTTCTGGGAAAGTCAGCACGAGGTAACTACCTCATAAGTAATATCAAAGGAGGAATTTCCATTGTATACTCAATACTAATTATCTCTTTTCACTAATCAAGCAAACTCTGAAAGGAACATACAGCTCTGTTTGTATATCCCTGAAAAGATGGTAGCAGGTTTCCAAAAGAGAGAAGAGATCTATTCCTTTTACTTTTGCCCACACAAAGATCTACCTCTAACCATCAACACAGTCGAAGAAGGTGCGTCGCGTTTGAAATACGTCTTTTGCTACGAGGCAACATACTACTGATGTCTAAACCTTAATTACATTTGGAGCTGATTTCTCACAGATGTTACGGCACACATAGGGACGTATATAAACTATGGTGAGAGATGGAAAATTCTTAGAAATTTGCTTCCTTACGCTTCGTAATTTGAATTTCCGCTCTTCTGACTGTTACTGTGTGTGTGTGTGTCATATGAAGAATATCAGTGCTAAAGACGATGAACAGGACGTACAGACAGATGAAAGATGATACTAATACGGTAAAAATCCTCTTTGATGAAAGCGAAGAAAAATCTGATACTCTTGGAGGAGATTTCAAAAAGTAACAAGAATAAAAGTGCTCGTATACGTGTATACAGGCTTCTTCTTACGAAGAAAACTCAAATTTGTTTAAATAGTAACTCGTAACTTGTGTAACCTTCGTTGTCATTTTACTCTGAATCCCCCTTACTCTTCCATTGTACGGACAGCCCCTCAATTAGGAAATTGATCAAATTACTTTGATTTATATAATTCAATTTTAGAAAGTCGTGCAATCGAATTCCGGGATTGGTGTCAATGGCGAAAGTTTTCGTGCTGTCCTGCAGCTTTTTATTCGTTTACGATGTCTGTGGAATAGTAGTGCACACGAACCATGCGGAAACTGTTCCAACAAACGAAAAACTAAATTCCCAGTGAGATGACATTTGTGTGAATTTCTGAAGACCAACCACAAATTACTCCCTCAAGGTATCGCAGTATTTCAAATGTATCACTTTTCGCGCACTTCAGACTGATAATTTCCTGACTACGTGTGGACTCGTGTGAAGTGGGCGTGCAGAAATATCTCTGACTCACGGACAATATGAGGTCAGCATTCTGTCGCTAACTTACAGGCCTGTGTTAACATTTACCTCTTCGTCGTTGCGAACAAAACATAGCATCTCTCTCTAGCCATTCAAATTCAAATTTACACTCATCTAAACGTCAGCAGTGTTCATACACCTCGCAGTAGACCCAAGTTTGTTTCAAAGAGCAATAAGCACATTGCACTGTTACGGTTGGTTTTAACAAAATGTTTCTGTCGACTGAAGCTTGTTGTGGGTTTGGTTAATTGTAGATAATAATAGAGTTATTATTTCTTGTTGTAGTTAGGCCACCGAGATGTAATACAAATTTTTGTTTCGTAATTAAATACACTGTGAAAATGTGATGTAGCGCATTTTAGAAATAACTACAGCATAGGAATTTTTAAAAAAAATTTAGCAAAGATATTAGGTTTGTTGCTTGTTCTTCAGGAATGGGGTCATTATTTATACCACACACTATAATTAATTTAAAACTTTTGTTCTCTTATTTTACAGTGCAGCTTGTTTTGTGGCTAATGTGAGCTACTTCAGACACACAAATTCGAAATACATTCAGCCGTATCTAATTTTTTTTGGACGAAGAAATGGCTGCACTGTTTCTTTCCCCGCCATTCCATTGTTGCCATATTACAGATGCCAACAGTGTTATTTATATCGGTAAGTACAACGTGTATAAATAATCTGAAACACAATTATAAAGTCTGTATGCCTATAGCTGGCTGATAACATGTAATTAGCATCGACTCTTCACAACACTCTCACCAATATGTCTTCCGTAAAGAACAAGCAGAAGAGGCTTTAACCCATATTGAAAGTTCATTATCTCTGTAGTTTACACAGCAGTGAGCTATAAAGCTTAAACAACGTGGAACATGCATGTAAACGTTTATCTAGCATGTTAAATCGTATGTAGAAACTGTCATGGAAAGTGATCCCCAAAGGCAGGAAACGTCACTGTGTCTATTCCTACGGCGTGTTGGTATGACGCAGGTTGTATCTCACAGCCATGGCTGTCGTAGTACGGTGATTATAGTCATGATGTCAGTACTATTGTGATAATGGTGTAATGGTTGTTGTATAAAGGTACTTTTGTTGTGGTTATTGCAGCATTGTGATGTTGGCCTTCGGCTTTTCTGTTATGTGTTCATTTTCTGTACTTTTTACTCCGACTTGGAAATATTGTTAGGAATGACCTACTAAGTGGATATGGTTGGAAAACTTGAAGGAAAGAGACCTCTTAGAAGACCTAAAGGTAGATAGGATGATATTAAGGTGCATCTTAAAGAAAAGAGAATGTGAAGGTGTTGACTGAATTCGTCTGACTCAGTAAAGGGAGCAGTGGCTGGCTGTTGTAGACACGGTAATGGGCCTTCGGTTTCCGTAAAATGCGGGGTGACTGGTTGATCAATTGAACACATGTTGGCATCTCAGGGAGGATTGTGCTTAATCAGTTGAGTTAATTAGCTAGTTAGTCTTTGGAAGTTAGAAGTTGGCCTACGACAACCATCTTCAAGAAACCTAAAGTAATTATACAAGAACAGAAAATAAAAGCCTTCCATAATATATACGTAAATTTCCACAGCATAACAATGCACATTGAAGCACATATTGAAAAGCAATGTATGTAGGTCATCGTGCACAAAAACTTCCTTCCCCTTGTCTCTATTGCTAACACCACTGTTGTAGTACGAAGTCCATTGCCGCTTATCTGAAGGTACCATTCCCTGCCAGGGTCATTGCCTATCTGTCGTGAGTTTGACAGGCCATTTGAAGGAAAATGTTCTTACTGGTGCACCTCGGACGTATATTTGACTTTATGTTGCTTCCGGCATTTCTGCGAGTTTTATTTTAACCAACAGGTAATATAACTTCGAAGTTGGGTGTGGAAAGTTAACACACCATTTCCTTTTTAAGATTTTCTAACTTCTTGGGTCGCGTGTGATGACCTGTCTTGTCACGGAATGACACCTCTTGAAATAAGTGCCAAGTGGCTGAACCGTGTGACATCAAGCCAGCTTTGCGCAACCAAGAACGCGTTTCCTACAGGCGAATCGTCAACACTTCCGTAACACATTGCCGTCATTTATACCTACCTTATGCCATCTGCTGCGAGGAACACTTTCAGGCCTTGGACATGTAATATCACAATAGAAAACTGCGTTGTTGGCGCTACTCAGACTTAGATGAATTTTAATATTACCTTCGTGATTTACGCCTGGATCTCCAAGTGAAATTTTTCGTCGCGTGTTTTCAACTAAAATGCTACATACCGGTGTATTTCTCATTTCCTGTTATGCGTGTTACATGCCTTAAACATCTCAAACTTCTTGACTTAATCATCTTAATTAATATTTACGGAATAAATATTAATTAAAAAGATCCTTCTTATGCAGTTTTCTGTGTGTTGCTCATCCTTTTTCCCTGCAGTTCTTTGGTCCCAAAGGTCTGAATTCTCTTACTGATTTTCTGTTTTCACAGAGATTCAGTGGAGGTGCTGATCCTTTTTACAGGTGCTGGTGTTCCGTGTGTCAGTGCCTCCATCTGCAGCGTGGAGGTGGCACGTTTCGAAACATTAACCCAATTCCATCCTAGGCATCGCTCAAGTAGAGGACGTCGCCGTCAGTCTTTTTCCCTTCTGTTGAGTGAAACGTAGTTTAAAACCCATATAAGACACATCAAGTTACGGTGTTATGAATCTCTGTTTGAATTCTCATATAGGGCAAGGAAATATAAAAGATCAGGACTTACTGGCAGTAAACATCTCCCCACTAAATCGTCCGTTACTTTCATCTTGAATATCATTTTCATTCGTTACTGCCGGACCCGTATAGTGGGTCAAGTTTTCAAAACATTCGTGAACTGTGCGTGTATTCGCAGTGAAACTAAGGGGTCTGTGTTAGTATACATGCCAGTGGGTGTATATGCAAGTTGAAAAATCTCAAGGCTGGACATCAAGACCTCCTGTAACTCATCATATTCAGTCTGACATTAAAATTACAATATATATATATATATATATATATATATATTCTTGTAATATTTTATGAGGTTACTGATAACTAATGATGATGAGAAGAACATGGATAATAATAGTAACAACAGTAAAAGTAAAACACGAACACCAAAACCAACTCTTAACAATATTCCAGTTTGGTGTGTGAAGTTCGGCTTCGCCTCCGTCCCCTCTGAAGTTCGAAACCCGTTGTCTGACTCATTGTGAGAAATTTCATTCCAGTCCACATTCCTGTAACGTATTTCTCTAAGACTAATTTTTAACCTGTTCTATGCCTCGGTCTCCCATGTTTAATAAGAATCTCATCTAGACGCGGTTTACCCATCCAAAAACTGTACTTAAATATGATTCAGCAGAATTTTAATATAAGATTTGTTGTCTAGAACACTACAGCATGACTGCGAAGCTAGCTTACAGCTGTAAAAGGAGGAATATTTCTGGACTGTCATAAATATAAGTACGAAGGTATAAATTTCAGAATGAAGAAAGCGTCAGATTTATACCACGCCTATTCATTTTTTCTACTCTGTTCCTTTTGTTCCACTGTGCCTGCTTTATTAAATGTTCTTCCCACGGCATCCGCTGCTTTGTGCTTTTTCATCACTTTGTTCCATCTCACACTCATGACAAAATTAATTTAAGGAATAAATTGTCTTATGAATAATACGTTTCGGTAGATTTCAGATAGAATAACAGGCAGAGGCCTGCCTGTAGATAGGATCGGTGGTGATGAAAACGGTCATGTTGATTATCACGACTACAATGGTGATGATGATGATGATATTGTTTAACAAGATAACGAACAAACAGTAATATGTTTTGTTGTATAGGATGTATTAACATAATTTGAAATCAATTCTTTTTAGGAAAATTGTCATTTTATATGGGTCTGAATTAAAAGTAGTTGAAGTGTACCTCAGCAGATGGTGGTCACTTGTGCGTCAGCAGAGTGGCGCAGGAAACATTGGCGACCAGTTGCTCGTGTTCTTCCCACTTTGCGGTCCCTGTAATGTTAAAATTACTGCTTCCTGCCTAGAGATGAATTAAGTTAGTTGCGCTGTAGCAACCGTTGAAATAAGTTCTTTGGAGAACGACGACGACAACACAACTTATTCGCGGAGTTCACACTTCCTCTTTTCGGGTAAGACACGATCCATTTAAAGATGTTAATGACAGTCTGTGTCGTTCTGTGATGCACAACAGTGCGAGCTTGAGTCGTAGGTTACGAAACCGCTTTTTTTTTCTGCTGGAGAGATTATACAGCACTGCAAGAAAAGGGAATTCAGCCATGAAGGATGCTTACCTTCAGCGGGTGAAAATATGCTGCGTAAGACAACAGTAAATTATTACTTTCTTTATTTTTATTTTTGTCTCTTCACGGATCAGAACTTCTCATGTTACGTCAGGTGTCGATGTTATTTTACCACTTCGAACTTAGCCTATTTACTCCACGTGTCTCCTGACAACCCTGCAAATAAACTACAACACTCCATCATACGCAGTACTCGCATAAAGACGCAAGTTATGTGGATCGCTTATCGCCACGGCGTGATGTGTACTTGGGGTTGCACATGGAGGTTATGGTCTTCAGATATGTAGGGTTTTTGTTAATGTACTGATAGTTGACACGTTTTAGCAAAACTACGCAATATAAATGACAAAAGTTCGTTCAAAAGTTCTCGAAATTTTACATACGCACGGACGGAAGGATAGACAAACAGAGGCGGGAAATTTTGTTTCGTTGACCGTGCATCTCGATACATTCGTTTAAAGAAAAAAACAACTTGATGCACAATTTATATTCAGTATATTTCGTCAAACACCTCTACATGTTTCGGGCTTATCTATAGCCCATCATCAAGAGGTACACCGTATCCATACGGTGTACCTCTTGATGATAGGCTATAGATATGCCCGAAATATGTAGAAGTTTTCGACGAGATATACTGAAGATAAATTGTGCATCAAGTTGGTGTTTCTTTAAACGAAGACGCGGGAAAAATTGTCACAGTCACTAACTCCGAAGATGTCATGTGCATGTATCTACGTAAGTACATACTCGTATTTCTGTGTCTGACATAGTGCTGGTATAACCGAAGAAAATTTACTATGCCAAGTAGAGAGAGCTATCAAAGGAAGGGTTCACGAACAGAGGGTGGCACTGATATAGATAGTATCATCTTCCGTATAGATGCCATTCAAATATGGACTCGAGATACCTTTACGGAGCTTTTCTACAGTACGATGTAATCTCAGATGGCACCTGCATAGCAAGGGAAAATTACGGTTGCTTCGTGTCAAAGGAATTTAAAAGAACAAGTGGATAATGCATTAAATAAATATAAGGGAAAGGTAAAAGCAACGATTTGGGGCTCATTGAAACATGCTGTCTGTGTTGAGATAACTTTTAAAGGACGTTGATAAATTTCACTTTGAGAATTCACTTCACATTTAATGAATGAGATCCGTATGTAAGAGAAACAGAGACAAAACTCAGTAAGAAAACGACAGCACGAATGTGTATGTGTACACAGAACGCTGCTATGTCGTGGAGTGAGAAAGGGCGTATGCTTCACGACATCACACAAGTCTAGTCTCTCTGAGGCCCTTCACACTGCGCCCACGTTTATACCAAAGGAAAACACACTTTGGAAGTTACCATAGACTTTATTTACGAACCCGTATCTATATAATCACTTTGATGTCTTCGCTACCCAAGTTTTCCTCAACTCACTTGCACATCAGCTTTTCTGAAAACATACAGCCAATATTATGAGAAGTTGATTATGTTTCTCTTTATTCTTAAAGCAGTTAGTTTTGTGGTGCTAAAGGAAGAGGTTTTCTGCTACTCTTATTGACCTGAATATTCGGCCACACCTTTAATTTCTATTCTAAAAATATCCATTCCGAATTCCAGTCCTAATTTACTATATTGTCTTAGGTTTGTAGTCACTAATCTGTTTCAAGAAATTTAAATTGTCACGTAAACAGGCAAAATATCGACATAAGTGGAAATGCTACAGAAGTAACCAAAATATTATATAAGAACTAAGCATCGAACTGGCGTTTATCAGAGTTTTGGGCTAAACAATAAAAGTTTTTTTCAACGTTCACAGAATGAAGAGAGAAAGAGAGTCTTAATGTAGTGACGAAATTCAAATTATCTTGAATATGAAATCAATGACGATCATTGAAAAGGCTGCCAGGTGACTGAAGCTGAAACGATTCAACAAACAACCGTGATGACGACGCTAAACTAACATGACACGTGAAGTCGAGGTTAGAAGTAATTCGCTTAGCAGATTTCAACAGACAAACATCAGTGCTGATTGGAAGTTGAGTCCAGAAACAGAAATTCATAATCTCCAGACAGAAACGGACATCTTTTGCAGTACAACAATACGAAGAAGAATATCAGACAATATATCCAGAAATAGGCATAAGCCTGATATTTTAAACAATCATTTTCTCTGCTTATATCTAAGATGTTTGATGAATATTAGGTTAGGCGTCTTAATAAATTAATGGACATGATTAAATGGTTATATTTTCAACATATAAACAGCCATATGATTTGGTTCATGTTTTAATTACGTAAATGAGTACAGCTAAATTATAAAAAAGCAGTTTACCTTCTCTTAATTCTGATCGTAGTTAGGATGCTGGAGCTGTTAACTTATGTATTGATAAGCACCTAATAATGGTTCTTCGCGAGCCGAGGCGTGCATTGGAGTACACGTTACTACTGTTCGGAATATTGTTTACGTACTTTTGTATGTAGGTAATAGGTGCAATCAATTCGGTCTCACAACATACCTCTTATTCCCAGATGTTTTAACTACTACTGCTACCTTTATCCCGTCATAGACTTTGTGGTTCATAAATGTGTTCTTATCCATAACAGTTGAGGGCTAAGAATCGGATACAAGAAATAGCCAGTAATTTTTCGCCCCCAGTTTTCTCTTGCCACCAGTAAAAATTCGGAACCTGTAGCTGACCTCAGTTTGTCTGTCTGCGTCCTGAATCTAGTCCTAGCCGCGACTGTCCATACACGACTCTTCTTGTGATCAGAAAGTGCGGTGCTGTGAAGCTTCGGAACTCCTTCCAGTTTCAGGAGCACGTGAGTGCTGTAAGGCGTGATACAGTAAGCTTGTTGAAACAAAGTATGAATCTCTGTAGCAATTCGTAAAGTTCAAAGCTGATACTTGTAGCTTGCGAACCAAGACGCTATCGTTTGCTGGATGGGTAGCTGCGCCTAAAGTGACAGGAATAGAAGTACCGGAACTTGCTGTGAAAGTGGTAAAGGTTGGTAAGCCTAGTTCACGAACGGCGAAGAGAAATTATTGAAAAAGGACACTGCTCAGTCTTGGATTATTTTTTGCACGCGCCAGCCGCGTGTCGGAAATAGTCTGTGTTTTCTGTGAGAGCCATTCTAAAAACGTAAATGCACGGTGTCAAAATGTGACGTTAAGCGACTAAATCTCAGACATTAATTTGAGTGCTAATTACTGATGTTGTACTGAAGACAGTCCGCTAGCAGTTTAGTTTCCTAATACCGTTCAGAAATTATACTATTGAGCATATAGCTGTTGTGTGAGTGAATCTCTTCCTTGTATTCTTGTCATCATCGTTCTCATGTTTCTTCTCCCCGTCTTCAACTTCTTTCCTACCCGTCTATTAATTGAGAAGTGTACCAGTGTGTTTCCATTCCTGTTTGCTGAACTGTATGTTGCCTACAGGGATGAAGCCCTCGCAGTACCTACGATTTGCGAAAAACTCGTCATTGTTAACTACGAATATTTCCTCTTAATTCACTTCTGTTCCCAACAGGATGCCGCCTCTGGGCTGCAGGTTATGCAATGACATTGTTTCAAATGGGCTGTTTGCTTCTGCAGTCGGTGGCTCGCCTTGCGCAGTAAATAAATCAAAGTTTCCACAGACATTTTCAAACATTCGATACCCCGCGCTGGATGATTTAGAAGCTGCCAATAAAGATGACGCAAGTCGCCGTGGGCAGTTCATATTCCGTTAATTGGGTGAACACCACATCTTTTTTTTTGTGACAGAAAATGAAGCATTGGACACATGAATTTTCTAGCAGCAGAGGTGGCCAGGCTGTTCTTGGTTGCTCGTTCGCTCTTGTCGCTTGCTGCTCTGGCCAGGCTGCTGGTCAGTTGCTCGCACACCCTGGCCCAAGATTACGTACGATAAGGAAAAAAGTTACAACATTAATTCCGAGTGTGATCTTCCAGGTTATAACACAATGTACACGTGTGGGCAGCAGGATTTCTGGAAGAACTTAACGTTTCCGTCCTTATTTTTGTTCACATGAAAGAGGTGTCATATTTCTCCGAAACGCCGGAAACCAGGTATGGCGTCATACCTAGAAAAATATAAACAACCTATCCGCCGTCATTGAAAACCTCAAACATTAGGCAACGTTTGGGCCAATGTTTTCGTTTGGGAAAGTACAAATTAAGGCAAAAGATACTCGGTTGTGTGATGATAAGTTTATTCTGAATTTATTCTACTCAGAAGTTCTTCAAGAATTTTTATTTATTTATTTTTCTTTGTAGTTTTCATGTAATTTTTAAGTGGGATGCGAAGTGCAGCAATTTAGAATTGTTACCACGCCTCGATAGCCGACTACGATTCCGGAATATTCGAAATGTTTATTGAAGGGCCTAAATTTTGCAGTACATGTGATGTGAATACAGTCAGTACTATTTAAAATTAGACTTAACTCTTCAAGCACAGTTGCAACTACCTGTACCAAGTGATTTGGCGCTTATAAAATATGAATTTTTGGGCTCAAATTATATGTACTTTCGCAGCATTAACCATTTTGTCTTTGTTAGAGGGTGCATTGTGTTTTCTGTTATTTTACTTACTTACTCCATGGAGCAGTGTCCTTCTTGAGAAGCCAACTGGTTCTGCAACTAGTCAAGAAATTCTCCGCACTTTATGTTTCTGTTATTTTACGAACTGAAATTCTTAATCTTGCTCAGATGACGCTCCGAAGGGCTAAATAACAAAGTAAGTTCAATGCCACTGTGTACATGAAGAGGAGCGCTGACTGACAGTTTGGACCTGCAAAACCTGTATGGGAGCAAATTATAAATTATTTAATGTGAATAAAAAATCTAACAGATGCAAAAGTCTGCATACTGTTGCATCTGTTGGATTTTTTATTCACATTGAATTATGATGCACGGAACCACGAGCTTAAAGTTTATAAATTATTTGTTAGGAGAAGTTCTAAGAATGTTTGAATGAAAATCATTTCCGCTTGGTAAATGGAATTAAGGCGAGATGCGCCATCATGTTCGGGACACTGTGATTGACTTAGAGGGTCAATGAGCTTAATAATTTAACACCGGACCACCCAATTCGCTTGTAAATTTTGGCTTTGCAAAAAACTTGTTCAGATAGACGTGGTCGGGTAGGAGCCTTGACATCATTTTCAGCACTGAGAAGCACTACAATTTTCTGTTGATTTTTGTGAGGGTACCTGTGTGTCTTTTTGTAATAATTCTCTTAAGAATGAACGTTACCTTACCCCGTCTGGTTTGTAATTGACGAACAATCTGTAATGTGATAAACTCTGTCATTAACCTTTTAATCCAAACATAAAGGGGTCTTTGCAGTCTGTGATATAGTACTAGACGTTGTGTGTGAAATAATTGCACATGTAGAGCACGTGAGCTTCGGGTCAGGAGTTCTGTGAATTGAAGCTCAGCTGTCTTGAATACATTTTTTATGACTCCCAGTCACACTGGACAAATGGGGTGAAGGCCTTCTTTAAAAATATGGCTTTTACTTCGTCCTACGCTTAAGGCATAAACTATACTGCATTAAAAGAAACTTTCTGTTTGTAGACTTACTTATTTGCAAGGAAGATACCCTTTTGATGTTTTACAATCAGATACAAAAAATACACCTTACATTAAAATGAAGAACACTAAACTAATCCTGAATCTAAACATTCAAGTGTCTAATACGTGCTAGATGACATTAGCTGTAGATCTGCATATTACGTGCATGCATTGTAAGATTCTGTATAAGCAGATATTAGGAAATCTTGTGTGAAACGCAAGACAAGTATGTTATTGAATACGCAAATAAGTGTAATGATTAAACAATCATAAGTAATTTGGCCAGTGATATCAGAGATTTCATTTGGTGTATAACGGAACTTTTGATAATAGAGCCAGGCTAACTTTCATTTTAGTTCATTTTGGTTAGGTTGCTTGTCAAAATTTTGCCGGTATGTGTGATATAGCACTTTCGCCCCAACTGAATAGTCAATAGATGCGCGCAGTAGTTTAGTTTCCTAGCTACTTACTTGACGGTGGTGACGACTGCTATGCACAAGACGACGCCGGCATCCGATGCAAAGTGTTGCTCCTGCTTTCAGAAACTTAGGGAACGGAAAACCTTTGAAGTTTAGTTGACATCTCCATCAAAGACTCAAAGTGGTCAAAGTCTTAAAGACTGTCTAGTAGACGACGGCCTTTAACATACAGAATTCGCGAGTGAGAGAGGGAAAAGATGCATCAGTTGAAACTCGTGCACTTTCTTCAGCAAGTGACAGTGGCGGCTTGTCAGTTAAAACACGTCATTCAGGCCAGCGACAAGATTGCGATTTGTTATGTTTAGAACGTAGTTGTGCACGTTCAGATTCTGCAATTGTATGTACGAGTACGGAATATTATTCCACACTAAAGGGCATTCATGTGAATGGAAAATTCCTGAAAGATAATTAATACTTAAACGTATCTTCTTTCGTTGTATAGGTTACGTTACTTTGTACAGTGCCCTACGTATTTAACCGTTTGGCACCGGAATTGTTTTTTTAATTTTTCCAACACCCTGTATATAAAATGTGAATAATACAGGAACCAAATATGTTAGATTTATGAAACGAACTGCATTTTGAAGAGAAAGAAACGGAGAGTATATACCAAGTTTAAAATATTCATTACCTATATTTGTTGAATAAATATATAAAATGCAACGTTTAGAGGTTAGCGGTGCGGTACGACAACTATAGATGTC
>Ga0123355_10013297_pt1 | contig 12799 bp, 9 predicted proteins | sample TergutEmb28metaG_3_FD_89872 | JGI IMG/M metagenome (GOLD analysis project Ga0123355, IMG submission 89872) | Embiratermes neotenicus P1 segment gut microbial communities from Petit-Saut dam, French Guiana - Emb289 P1 | ecosystem: Host-associated > Arthropoda: Insects > Digestive system > Gut ...
ATTAAGCCGGAATCTAGCGCAGAGCCCTTCATGAATGGTAACCTTTATCTCTTCACTGTAGGAGAGTTTGCGAACGGCGAAACTCGCGGCGGTAGCATATTAGACTCCGACAGGTTAAGAAAAGATTTCAAAATGGAGAATACACACGAATATGAAATGCTGTTGCTATTCAAACAGCTAATGCACTATGCTTGCGATCATATTTCCGCAGAATACCCATCGGTACGAGATATTAATGTACATGTATCTTATCCTATAGCACTGGATAAGGCCGTTAGAAATCTTTATGATACGTGCTGGAGTGAAGCACTGAGATCTGTAAAAAGATCGCATGATGCTGCCAATGGTGGCAGATTTAAAGTATGCGAGAGTATCATGTTCTTTACTGAAAGTTTTTGTGCGGCGCAAGCACCACAAAAATGCTACCCGAGGCATACATTTAATGTTTCTGAAGGTTATCTCGTTGTGGATATCGGTGGTGGCACGACTGACGTTGCTCTGGTTCAGGGCGCATCGCGAGAAGACGTGAAGAGCGTGAGCAATCAGTTATCAATAAAATACGCTTCCCGCTATATGCAACGCGCTTACTATATTAACAAAGGCCACATACGGCTAGACCCGCTTTTCAACTCATTACTAAAACTGCGTTCATCGCTAATTTCATCCGCCGGCAGCTTGGCAAACAGTACTTCATTTGTGGTAGTTTTCGGCAGCAAGGATAATGCCAATAAAGAACTTAAAGACTTGTTGCCGGGCACGGCACCGGTTGGCACAGAAGGTGCCATTCTCACAATTATGCGCAAGCTAATCAAAGAAAATGGTAAGGCCTATACAGCGGCAAGCGGCGGCATTGCAAACTTCAGTTTTGATTTTGAACGGCTTATCGTTGTATTTGATTTTGGCATAAAGATGTGTGACGCCAGTGATTCCATTGGAAAACGAATAGCCAAATTTGACCCGGGCGAACATGACTATCACGCTAGGGCGAAATTTGCGGCGTCTGCTATCTTCTACTTCATTGGAGCTTTTATGAAAAAGCTAAAAGCAAAGGGCAATTACAATGGAACTGTTCAGGACATTTTGTTATCTGGCAATGGGACGCGTACCCTGGACTGGTTGCGTATAGAAGACGATGCCAGAGATGTTTCAGATTATTTATCTAAGTTTTACCAGTTAGGCTTGGCGGACGAAGGTGCAAATAAAATCCGACTTGTGCAAAGCGATGATGGAACCCGCAAATTGGAAACGGCGTTGGGACTTTTATACGCAAACACAAGTGCTGGAACCCCAAGCCCCGAAAAAACCACCAGCCTAATGCCTGACATTGGCAGCGTCTTGGACTCACCCGATCAATCAAACATAAGCAACGTAATAGTACAGCTACAGCAGGCTTTTAAGAATAGTGGATGGAACGACAATGGCATTTTTGACGGCGCGACCGATCTCAACAAAATTATTGAGATAGCCCAAAAAACCATCAACCCAGATGGGATTGGTGACGATGGTAAGAAAGATGTGCTCTTCCAATTTATTAAAGCATTCTATACTGTTTCACGCGGGGATTTTCATCTCATATTTGGCGATGTTGGCATAAACTGCGAAAAGGGATTGGATGATGCCGCCAACGCCAAAATTGCCGATACAATAGCTGACCTATACAAGTTTGCCAGTGCCGAAAGTCGAGAGGTTGCGTTCCCAATACGTAGTGCAAATGAGTATGTTATCTTGGCCTCTGCCGTGGAGAGGTTGGGTGTTCTTTAGTGCCCGATATACCAAGTATTACAACAACCGGCCAAGCTTTACTTGAGACCGAAGCCTATAATGGGACGCTCTTTGGATATGTTGGTCTTATCGCCGGCTTGGCCATTGCTATGCTGGTTGGATTGTGTTGTTTTTTTTGGATCATTAGAAAGATTAATGCAAGTCAACAGGCAATTGGCGAAATGGTGGCCAATCTAAAGAGTGATATCGCCAACCTTATAGCAATTGCAGATGATATAAATGAATATGCCAAAAGACAAGGTAGCAAAGCCGACAGACATGATGAGGCCTTGCATAAATTTAATGTTTCAGTAAGCGAGCAGTTTTCCAAGTTGTCTAGCGAAGTCAATCAGCCATCCGTTGTATTGGAAGCCGTTCAGAGCCTTGAAGATAACTTAAAGGCTGAAAACGAAAGAATGTATGACAAACTTTGCAGGCGAATAGCTGATATTGCAAAAGCGCAGGCTCTGCCTTCAACGCCGCCACCAATTATGAGCGGCGATTCCACACAAAATACCAACAGCACAACTGTGTATGACGAAGACAAAATAATACACAAATTCATGACAAAGTACACAATTGCCGAAAGTGATCCCTCCAAGCGAACTAAATTCATAAGGGAAGTTTCAGCACTTAGTTTTACTCTTGACAACAGAGCTGATTCTGATACTCGTGGAGAGTACGCATTAAGTGAATACAGCATTGACAGTGGCGCAGAACCTACAAACATGATGCTAATTCACACAAGCGAGGGAAATGCGATTATATTGCCTTGTTTCAATCGCGCTGTAAAGTCCCAGCAAGGCAGGTTCTCCTCCGATGGCTTGCACCGATTTTTTAAGGAGAACTGGAACGAAGAATACCCAAAGCTATCAAAACCAGCAAAAGTAAAAACAAGAGGCAACAAAGTAATAGAACTCATAGAAATGGGTGAATATTAGTGTGAAAACCACCACCATCAACTCAATAAAACTATCCGCACTTGTTGCCCTAGCAGCTCTGCTCATATTCGCACTGGCAAGCTGCAACGGCAACGAGCCGGAGCCGCCGCATTTGATTGCGGCAGCCCCAACCCACCCCACCGCCCCTTCCACACCCCCTCCAATGGCTTTAGACAACAGAATCCGCCTAGGCTTTTTAGCTGAGCCGCAAAATCAGTTTATCCGCTTTGCGGATATTGCGCAAAACTACTTTCCCTACGAAGCGGACTTTATCACTCACCCACACCCCATTAGCGATGTGTATGAAATGACACGCCGCTTGCTGTTGCCGCCGGGGGACCAAGAAATGATAAACGCCGCAATACTTTCCTTCCCCGACTTTGCGCAAGTGTATCAAGCAGGTGCAAGGTTGCGCTTGGTTAGCCTAGTCTACTACAACGAGGGCGGGAATTATCAAGGCCTGTTTTTGAGGGAGGAGCTGGTGCAACAACCGCATCTTTCAACGCCTCTGGTAGCCGGCTTCACATCCGGCGTAGAAGGTATCAATAATCATTATTTAATAGGCTGGGACAACACCAGGTTGGTATTGGCAATGCGCACCGCATTCGAAGATATTGGAGAGCCGTTCACTCGGGAAAGTGCCAATTCCATTTTCTATGCCGGATTAATTCCTCCGCTCCGCAACGCGGAGGCTCCTACCATTACCTATGTTTCAGACCATAGGTCTGCATTTTCAGGTGAATTTTCTGTGGTCTTAACCGTAATTGCGTTAAGCCCGGACGGCGGCGAGCTATCGTTCCAGTGGTATTGCGCAGACACCAACACCCCTCTACGTGGCGAGACTTCCAATACATTTAGCGTTTTTGGCGATACCCCGGCAAGATTGAACGAAGATGTTGAGTCTGAAACATTGCGTTTTTTTGTGCGGGTTACGAACACAAACAATAATGTGTCGGGTCGAACTACTGCCTACGAAACCAGCGACATAATTACGGTGCTGATAATGCATGAACCGATACCGCCATACTATGATATTTACATTGGGCGAGTGTTTTTTTACTCTGCGGATGATACCACGGCAAGGTTTAGAAATGAAGCTCAGCAGTTGGAAACAATCCGCTACATCGTAGATAATCATGTGTTTGGCAGGTCTATTCATTCAATTCTTATTGAAGGACATTTTTACAATAGGCTTAGACGTGAGACGCCAATTGCACGCAACTTAGAGCTTTGTGTAAATAGGGCGTTACTTGTTGAGATAGCTATGCGAAACATGGGCGTTTATGTACCGATACTTACCCGCTATAACACGGATGTGGTATTCCCCACACCGGAGGAAGCCATGAGCGCGACAATTAGAATTGTAGGGAGGGATTAACCAGTGAGACAAAAAAGGTATGACACTATTGTAAAAGACGGACGAGGGCAAGGCCCGAAAAAACCAAAAGACAACACCAGGGCGATAATTGCATTAGTGCTGGGGATTCTAACATTGTTTTTCGTGTGGCTAAAAGTTGTGCTTCTCTTTTTTGCGCCAATAATTATGGGTATTGCCATTTTGGGCATATGGCTGGCAAATTCCAATCGCAAGTATAACGTAGCAAATGGGCATTCACTCGGGTTGCCTGCGGCGGCTCTAATTGTAAACATAATTTCACTCGTAATATCTTCACTTGTATTGTCGGCATGCGTAGCATGTACCGCACTAATACTGACATAAAAAACATGGGATATCGTGCGATATCCCGCCAATACATAAGCCATAAAAAATATCGGGGTGATAAAGCGTGGAACAGATATTTGCCGATGTAACAGACATAGTCTGCAAGCGCATTGATGACCAAAGCGCGATTTTATCTTGGGCGCGCCCATACGGCTGCCACTCTGTCGATGTTACGCTCACCAATAAAGCTGGCATTGTACAGCCCACGGAAAATGCCCGCGATAACAAGCGATTTATTCACCTTGCCCCCGACGACTATATCTTCAAATTAAAAGCAAGATACCCGGACTTTAATGAAAGCCCGGGTACGGAGTTCACTTACAGGCACGAAGAAACCGTAGAGCCATTCACAATACAGGTGGTGCACATGAGGGAATACACCTATTCAGTTATCTGGCAGATACCTGTAGACAGGCTCGCATTTCGTATATTAGCAAACGGCACCGTAGTGGCAGAAACTACGTCCGATGCGGGATATATAGAAGTTGAACTGCCCATGAACGACCATATAAATATTTCCGCACAAGTGCTTAGCAAAGGAATTTGGATGCAAAGCACAAATGAAGAAACTATCTGCACATGTTTGCCAATGGAAGTTGATGCAGATGCGACTCTTTCCCAATTTAGTGAACGGGCTACTGCAACAAGCTACAGTGTTGACATACCCCTTGTCTTGCGGGGCGAAATACCTAGCGGCGTAACGGGATTTTACTATGTAGTGCGCACCAACGAAAAATGGGCAGACACGAGTGAAATCGCCTTAACAAAAACAACATTTACAGGCATACGGCAACAGAGTTTAGCAAATTACAAAAGAAACCGCAACCTGCCATACGATTTGACTGTGCGCACAGAGGAACATTTCTTTGTTACGTTATTTACTGCCTACGCAGATGTATGTGTTCCTTCCTATACGAAGGTAAAACGACCATTGAGAGCGGACGCATTTTGGGCGGTACGAAAAAAAATGTTTGCCGCTCCACTTTTGACCATAGAATTTGCAAGTAATATGCCAATTGACTTTATCCCAAGGATAATTCTATGCGCCTGCCCTCCAACTGAAAGGCTTGCTTCCCACGAGGATTTTAATGCGCAAATAGTGTGCGATATCCCAGAGGAAAAATTGGACAAACCGGCCTCTAAACATAAGCGAGAGTATGAACTCCGTGCAAAACTGCACAACAAGCAAAATCTATTCATGTTTATAGAAAACCCACGTTTTTTAGCAAAGCCTCTCGAAGGTTTTGACGGCAAATTTTAATGTGAAGGTAGGAGACTGTAATGGCAAAAAAATTTCTATGCCCATTTTGCATCAGTGAGTATGACATTAAGCTGGTCAAATACATTTGTCCCGATGACGGGTATGAGGCCTTCCCCGGTTTTTTTGAGAGGAGGTCTAATAAGGCGGTAAAATGCAGCAACCCCAACCACCCTAACGGACTTGCAACGAGAAGGGTATGCCCTCAGTGCGGCGAAACAATCCCGCTATCCGCCTTGCAAAACCCTAGCCTTCCTATATGTATTGTTGGCGGCACATCTTCCGGCAAAACCAACTTTATTACAGTAATGCTGGAGGAGCTAAATAAAGTTGGCAACCTGGGGATTTCGCTGGGCTTTCAAAATAACGAAACAATGATGCATCAGAGAATGCACAGGGATATGATTTACAGAGACAAGCTCCCGCCTGAAGCAACACCTTTTGGCGAGATACCGCGCCCGCAAATATGGGAAATACGGAAGAACAACGCCGCAGGTAAGGAAGTGCCGGCATATAATTTCACAATTTTTGACGGAGCCGGAGAAAACACTAACGAAATTAGAGATACCGAAATAGGGCGATATATCAGTAATTCAAAAGCAATACTTCTAGTGCTTGACCCATTGACTTTAGAGAAAGTAATAACCGGCGGGACCGTAGATGAAAAAGTAATGCAAGATTCCAACCCCACATCTGACGTTACTCCAGCCAATCAAGTTCTAAACACGCTTGCAACAACAATTAGAAACATGGACTATATGAGCACCGGTGCAAGACTAACAATGCCCGTGGCGGTAGTACTTACAAAATTTGACACAATACGCAATAGCTATGCGGCATTTAACTCAAGCGCAATTATCCACCAACCAAAGCTAACCACAACTAACGGAAAAATCAGTATGGAAGAAATCGACCGCGTACACAACGAAATTGTTGAGTGGCTAAACCAAATTGGAGAAGAAAGTTTCCTTGGCGACTTAAACAGCCATTTTACCAATTTCAAACTATTTGGGGTAAGCAGTTACGGCTCACCACCGGATGGATTTATTTTGCCGGAAATAAAGCCCCACAGAGTTTTAGACCCAATGCTCTGGCTTTTTAAGACCATGAACTATATCGAGTAGGAGGCAAAACCGTGGAAAATAAATATTACGAACTGATACACACCCGCTGCAAGCAAGGCATTGACGTAGAAAGCGGCAGACCAATAACAAGTGAAGGATATAAGGAATATGCATATTCTTCCGAGCTAACGAATCAATCAGTTGACATTGCTTACCTGGTTGCCGCCGTCCGCAAAACCTGTTCCCACACAGACCCGGGCTATATGCAAGACGCTTATGTGTATCACGCCCCTGAGCCCGGCAATCTTGGGTTTATGCTAAACTTCCACCCCATTCCATGGGATAAGGATTTTGCAAATCCAAGTTTCAGCAACCGCCCCGGCAATTTTGTCAACCAACTGATAATTGGGGATTTCTCAAAAGAAGCATTTTATCCATATGAACTTTTTGACGATAAAAACATTTGGACAGCGCAACAAAAAGGCTACGACCACTACTATGTAACACCGCCTACAGACATACCCACGCGGCAAATTTCAGCTAAAAAATACGATTTCGTATACCTAAGAAACTTTATTACAGGCGAACGGCAAGAGTTACTAAAAAAAGCCGTTGCATTTTTAATGGACCAATTTGCAAAAGTCAACCACAAGGAACGCAAATTTTTGGCAATTCGCGAGCACTCAACCGAAAATATTGAGATGTGGATTAGGGCAATACAATCAGCATTTTCGCCACGGATGGCGGCGCAAGTTTCATTTGCTACACGCATGACCCGCTTCGATACATCTAACCGCTATACCGTCAACAAAGAAAACCGCTACCAGGTAAGAATGAACTTGCAAGACCCGAACCAGTTCGAGCGTTACCATGCCATGATAGTTGGCGTAGACGATGCGGACAAAACTTCGCCGGCAGTAAGACCGGTAGCCAACTCTCCTTTTGTGTTGCTGGATGGCGTCGAAAACACCATAAACTACGAGGCCGATACCAGTGTGTCATATTTCGATCTTATAACCCGCTTTGACGCAACCCATGAAAATTTTTGCCGTGTAATTGCCCAGTCGTATGAAGTACTGGACAGGCCATGCAAAGATATATGCAGACTGTTCGCACTTTATGACTCGCAGCTAATGGGTTTTGGGGCGCAGGATTTAGTTGAGGGGCTGTTGTGGCTGTCCGGCTTGCGCCCAATTAGCGCACATACCTTTGCAGACATTTGGGTGAAAGCAAAGGCAAAGCTGCCGGATTACTTAAAAACAGAACCGGAAGGCGCGTTGCGTTTAGCGCAGTGGCTAATAAAGGAGTCAGCAACCGCAAACCAGCCAAATGCCGAGCAGCAACTTATCGAATTAATAACCGCAACATTTTCCGACATTTTGTTTACCCATGGCAATGTGCAACAGGCTACAAGCCTTTGGAATGATTTGCGCGGCAGCAACAGTGGCAGCCATATTGCAAAGCTGGTGGCAGGCTCTATTGGCCAATACAAATTCAGACCCACCGGTACCGATATTGCAATCCGATTTATTGCAATGTATTTGGAATGCGCAAAAATTGCAAATAAAAAAGTGGATAGCGGCCTGACGAGTGTTGTGGAGTACGCGCTTGAGTCGTGTAGGGCTGAACACTCTCCCCACGCAGTTGGTAAAGTCATACAAGCATTGCCGTATGCCAAGGAGCAGGCTCTGTCTTACGCTATATCGGTTGCCGCATTTTCTGAAGCCTTGGTTAGCTTTGTTATTGATGCGATCGTAGTTGAATTTGATATTACAAGCTCCGGTGAAAATGTACGCAAGTTTTCCAATGTGCTTATCAAAAATAAACAGGGCGCATACATTGCGAATGTTCTTTTGCATCGCTTTAGCCGACTAGACCATAAAACAAAAAAAGACTATCTCGCATTCATAGATGAAGCAAACCAATACGATAAACACGCAGATACATCTTTGATATACAAAGCCATAGACAGTGAGCTGGCGGCCAGCCTATTTGATGCAGGCTTGGCCAAGACAGCACACGCATTAATTATGAACAAACGCAATACACCTGTGCCAAATGCCGCGCACATTTTCGCACTTAACGGAATTGCAAAAAACTCAGAGGGCGAATTTTTCCTTGACCAGTTTAACGCAATTGGTCGCCACAACTTCCCATCTGTATCCGACCCTAAGTATGTGTCGGCCTTGGTTGCCCACATTGCAAATATCAAAATCAGACAATCGAAAGATAGAGATGATTTTTTACGCATATTAGCAAATAACATACCGGCCGGCTATTTTAAGGAGTTTGCAACCATAGTGTTTAAAAACGCGGCAAAAGATCCTTCGCCTGTCTGGTGGAATAACCTGGTGGCATTTGCACACAACACACGCGGCGCAATCGACTCGGAGTTTAAGAGCATTGTGATGCAAGAACAAAACCCAAAAACTCTTGTGCGTTTACAGGAAAAACTTACGGATGATAGGCTATATAACTATTTTGGCAACATTATTGCCGCCGGTGCACCGGCAAAAAGCGGATTGTTTTCACGGATATTTAAGAAGAAGTAAAGCTAAGGAGGCTTAACATGCATCTGCGATTTTGGGAAGCTGATGATTTTGTTGATATACGCAACAGTGAAGTATGGGACTATATCGGCAACTTCTTGAGGGCTGTTGGGGAAGTATTCTCATTTTTGTGGAGCCTTCTTTGGGACATTTTAGAGCCGCTGCCATGGATTATTTCCGTTTTGCCATATGTGATACTTACTACGGCCATTGCGGGCATTTTATTTTCCCATGCCAGGGCGATATTACAAAATAGAAACGAGTGGCTAAAGTGCCCGTCCAATAATCTAATGTACAGTTACTTTACGCATAGTGGAACCCACCGGGCTAATATAGTTTGCAGTTCCGCCCATAGGCAGATAAGGGAAATATGGGGCATTTCGCATTTGGCTCACTTGCTTGGCAATGTTAAGCACAGTTCGCATTTAATAAATTTATTGCTGTCTGTTATCTATATTCCATTGATGGTGCTTGGCCTAATTGAAGTTGCGTTGCGTGTTGTAATTGGGAGCATATATTTGATTGTGATGAAGATTACACACCGCATTGTTATGTTTGCAACGCGGATATTTTCCCTTGCATTAATTATTGTCGGTCAGTTAGTTGACCGTTTTATGCGAAGGAAGCAGCATTGTGCAGTGTGTTATTCGACCTATGCACTGCCTGTTTTTTTGTGCCCGAAATGTAACGAAGAGCATCGAGGGTCATTAACTCCCAGCGAGTGTGGCATTTTGTTTGCCCGCTGTAGCTGTAATGAGAAATTTTTGCCCGCAATGGCACTAACGGGGCGGTCTCGGTTAAACAGTCGCTGCCCTAATGAGAACTGCAAGGGGAAATTGCCTGCGGCTAATGCCAGGCAGGTGTTTATTCAGCTTGTTGGTGGTGCGGACAGTGGCAGAGGGGAATATATTCAAGCATTTGGCATGAGCACCGCCCTGGCAAAAATCAGGAAGAAAACAGACGCCGAACCCTCTGCGTTTCCATATTACTGGTCCCATCGCCGTGACAATAGCCGCTCTGCCTTTAAAGATGTGCTAACTATTTTCGACAGTACAGATGAAGCCGCAACCGCCGGCGAATATTCTAAAAATCCACTACATTTTGATTTTTGCAATGGATTTATATTGTTCGTAAATACCAACTCAAGCCGTGAAGATGCCCAAGATGATTTTGGCGTTGTTGTGAACCAGCTCATTCTTAAACTGAGCGAAATAAAAGGCACCGGAAGGGAGAAGGTTCCGGTGCCTGTGGCAATAGTTATTTCCAATGGAGTTGGTACAAAACAGTACCTCATAGACAATGGCTATAGAAATGTAATAGAAAACATTGATGCGACATTTACCAATGTTGAATATTTCCCCATGCATACGCGCAACCTTAGCCCCGTCAAATGGATACTTGGGCAAAGCAAAAGCCCATTAGCCAAATTTTTTAAGGAGGACTAGCCATGAGAAAAGATGTTCAGTTTTCCGCCAAAACGGCCATTACAATTATGGTCATGATATTTGCCATAACTAGGGTATGGGGTTTGGCATTTAGCACCGCGCCCCTTGGGTATAACCTTGCGTGGCTTGTTTGGGGTATTGCGGTATTTGTTATTGGAGCCGTTGCAAGTGTGGGGCTAAGATCTGCCATTTGGTTACTATGTAAAATATTTAGATTTGAATTGGAGCAGTTTGAGACAGTTAGAGCAATTTACTTTTGGGGGGCTGTGTTTATAGCCAGGGCTGTTGTGTACGAGTTGTTCCCGCAGTTGTTTGAGTTTATATACGACACTGTCGGTATTCCGGAGCGTTATGTTGGAGAAATGGCACGGGCGCAACTTTTCCCCGAGATGTTGGGGCGGCACGTTGGGCTGGTATATTTTGCACTTGTGGTTGCAGTGGTGACAAAGATATTGCTTTCCGCTTTTAGTGGGAAGATTACATCGTTGTGGAGTTCGTTTATGGCGATACTTTTCCCGATTGCAATTGTTTGTGTGGTTTATGGGTTTGCTTTGGTTGGCGGGCAGGTTACGTTGCATAGGATTTGGGTCGGGTTTTATGTGCTTGTTGCCTTGATGCTTTTTGGGGTTACTAGGAATGTTTATCCGTTGACTGGCCTTTCCGGCAACAGGTTTGTGAGGGATGAATCGGAGGAAGATGATGATAGTGAAGGCTCTGATACGGAGGTAGCGCAAGCAGAGCCTAGGGTGTTGGATACGTATTTTGGTAATGTTGTTGATAATTTTGCAGTTATGGGGCTGTTTTTTTTGGTGGTGGTTTGTTTGATTGCGGTTGCGGTTGCTGGGGTGGTTTTTGTTTATGGGAACCGGGAGGTTGTTTTTTAGCTGAAAATCTAAAATTAAGAAGAGCCGTTGACAAGTATGCAACTGCTCTTCTTAATTAGATGCTATTCTGTTTCAATCTTAGGATACTCTTTTAAATAATTAAACATAATCCATAATGCTGCAAGTCCGTATATCGCATAAAACTCCAGCATTAAGCGAGGGGAAGCAAGCCTCGTAGTATAATCAGCGGTTATGTTGTATAGAAAATTGGAGAAATAAACAAACCATATGCACATACCCCCTATGCACAAAAATACACATGATGCCCGTACTGATATCCGATGTTTTCTTTGATAAATATGCACAAGCAACATAAGAAACTTTAGCGGAAGTGGCGCAACCACAACGAGGAATGACCCCCAGATATCAGTATAATTGGCTAAAAGTTGGATAATAGGAAAGTAACTATCTACATATCCGTAATACATAAGCAATGATAGTAATGCCCAAATCATTCCGAACACCCTGATTTTTGAACGGCAACCCCTTGGCTTGAGATTCCACTCATGCAATAAGTTGCCGAACACTTCGTGATAGAAACCCGGCGACAGCTTGAAGGTAACTATGAACAACACCGGAATAAGCGAAAACCAAAAACCACCAAAAGTAATTGCTGCAAAAAAACCATCACCTTCTAACATATTCCAAAATATTGTGAAGATTGTAACAATAATCACAATTACAGACGGGACTATCTGCACTATATAGCATAGGGCTTTACTTGACTGATTTGATGATGTGTTAGATCCACCACCAGGAATAGAGTCTTCCACTCCTTCACCTCCACCGTTTGGATTTTTTATTTTTCTCTCATTGTTATTATAGGTCTGATGGTGTATAATGTCAACAGTTGTTTGTTTATGTAAAAATGCATTGTTTTTTTGTTGTGTCTTGTATAAGAAGGAGGATTATGAGATGAGTACTAAATTAGCAGTCATTATTGTCGATAAAAAGTCGGAATACAATAAGCGGGGAATGTCTGAATCCTTTCAGAGAAAGTCACAAAAACGTTTCTGCAACAAAATATTTTGCGAATACGATATTGCAGACGACACATATATCCAAATAATCTCACTCAGGAAAAGTGGTGATGATGAATCCGGCAGAGAAAGGGCATTCGGTCAGAAGAGAGACCTTACTCACGCACAGGGAGCCATAATTTCAGGCAGCGATG
>Ga0123355_10013298_pt1 | contig 12799 bp, 6 predicted proteins | sample TergutEmb28metaG_3_FD_89872 | JGI IMG/M metagenome (GOLD analysis project Ga0123355, IMG submission 89872) | Embiratermes neotenicus P1 segment gut microbial communities from Petit-Saut dam, French Guiana - Emb289 P1 | ecosystem: Host-associated > Arthropoda: Insects > Digestive system > Gut ...
GGGTGTGCATAGGTAATGGATAAAATAAACAAAAAAATTTAAGCTGCAAAAGAAAACGATGAGATTAATTAATTAATTAATTAGTAATGTAGGGAGATTTACCTAGTACACTTCCAGTGCCATGTATGAATATAATGGAATATGTAGTAATGCCATATGATATGTTACTGACAAGTGTGATGATTCATATAAACAGTTATTTATACATAGAAGTGTGGATGTGTCCTATACGAATTTGTCAAGAAAGCTGAATTAAAAATACATTAATATACAGTACAACAGTGGCACACGTATAGTTGTATATAGTGAAACATGTCCTACAATATTAAGGGGAGTTCACTTATTTTTAATTTGGCTCTGTGTTTGTGCAGGTGTTGGTGGGTCATTCTGACCATGTGACATGTGTGGCTGTTTCCATCCTCAACAAATCCCTGGTAGTATCAGGGTCTCGTGATGCAAATCTCATTGTATGGGACATAAACACTGGCAGTGATATCCATGTACTGACAGGCCACCTTGGTTATGTGACATGTGTAAAAGTCACCGGAGATGGTAGCTTGGCTGTGTCAGGTAAATTAGTGATAATTGGTGCCTTGAACTTCAGTATATTATGCAACAGAATTCAGTCCCATACTCATCCTGTGTCATAGGACAGGACTTGATTAAACTTAGATATTATCCTGGAAATTCTTTGGAGACCTGATAGTTACCTAAAGGATGCAGCATTTCTGTACCATTTGTCTCAGGCTCAGTAATGGCCAGATCCATTGCAGAGTTTTCAATGTTCTTTCCTGCCATTATTCATGAAAGAGGTCATATCATGAAAGTAAATAATAAGGCATGTGCAACTGAAACTCATTTGAGGATGTTCATGGGTGAAGGTAGAAGCCAGAGGGACATAAGTTGGTCGATCAATTAGGCTATGCCCTGGACAGCCTACGTTTAAAATCCCTGTAGGCACACGAGATTTTCTGTTCTTCAGAAATCCTCAGTGTGGCTCTGGGGTCCACCCAACCTCCAGTTCAGTTTGGTGTTACCCAGGTTTTAAGAGGCCAAGTCATCAAGTTAAGCACTCACTTCCATTTAATGCTGAGGATAAGAATGAGTGGTACTTTACCTTCACTTCTTCCATTCGCCTTCATGGTGCTAACAAGAATAACTCTACCTTTTTACCTTTTATGGGTGAATGTACTACAGAATGAGAAAATACCACCACAGGTGTATAGGCAGGAGTCCCATTGATGCTCAATTATGTGTATCCAATCTGCAAAGAATTCCTTGGGCTGCTGCCTAAACTGCTGTATCTTAGCCTCCGGCACAGTATCATCTAATTTGAAGATATGGCTTTTGAGTCTCTGCCAGTGTGCTCTCCAAGTCAAACTCATAGCTGTACCATCTACACTGTCACACCAGAAATGGTTTTCAGGTGTATGTACCTTTTATGTCAGGACTGCAAGTATGGATTGGTTGAAGTCATGTACCTGGCACACCGTGTGCTGCATCATCAGATAAATGCTTTATATTTCTGTATGTGAAACATGGGTTTTATGGGTTTTCATTTGTTTGCTGCAGTATCTACAGCAGAAATACTGTGAGTTATGGAAATGTCCAAGAAAGATAGTTCTACTGCAGAGTGGAGTACACATATTTTCAAAATAAATTCTCAGTCATTTTGCAGTGACTTAGATGTTTATTTTAGTTACAAATTCATTTTTTCAAAGCTAGTGAGGAATGCCACACATGCTGCATTGCATACAGTAAGAAAATTTTGACACGTGTTTCATTCAATGTTCTCACCACATTAAAAAATGTTTCAAATGAGTGTTGTATAGTTTAATGGGATATATTTTCTGTCATATACCTTAGTGTTGAGAAGGCATATAAATTTAAATTCGAGTTTCATACAGATTTGTTGCTATATTGAATAATTAGAACTAAACTGAATTTTGGACAACTTTTAATATAGTGTCCAACTAATACCAAATTTTATTGGTATCCCTCACTATCTTAGAATATCAATATCAGTGTACAGATACACGAAGTATGCCCATTGTGCAGCCTTGTATGAATTTTTTTGCAAACAACACACAGAGACTGACATAATAGTGCTGTGAGTTTAGTTGCTGATGTATTATTTCATTATGTTTGTGATTTTGGATAATTATACTCATGTTTACTATTATTAACTTGTCTTCCCATCACAGGTTCTGAAGACAAAAGTATTATAGTGTGGGACACAAAACGAGGTCGTGCCATTTCCTCTCTGCAGCTCCATATTCCAATCCTTAATCTGGAAATGTCAACAGATTCCTCACGTATGGCTGTGCATCTCCTGGAAAACCGCTGCCTGCCTATAGTATGTCTTCATAACACTCCTGCAACTTACGTAAAAATGCCTACTTATGTTGCACCTGCTAAGGAAATGGAAGGCAAGTGTCTTGGAAACTTGATAAACTTTGCAACTCTTTTTCTTTGGACTTATGCTACTTGTTAATTTATTAATTGCTTATCACAGAAATGTAACACAACAGATTTGGACAAGATCTCACTTTCTTGCCACTTGAACTGACATTAAATGTATATAAATGCATTTGAATTAAACATCATAGCACACTAAAATATACACATATGTCATTGTACTGGGCCCAGGATATTGACTTGTAAAAGGTAAAGCACACACACACACACACACACACATACCTACGTATGTACATACAATGTGATATGTTTCTTCAGATCTCAGACCATCAGGCCCAAAACGACCAATGAGGCGCCTACTGAAAAAGGAGGTTTCCCTGGATACATACACGTGGCAGAAGAAGTATGGTCACTTGACATCATCAATTATGATGGCTGCTGTGGATGAACGCCTCAAACGCAGGTTTTCTGTCTCTGCAAGCATGGAAGAGATCTCCAAAATACCAACCAAAGGCAACCTGGGCTCACAGGTATTGTTGGTTTGCTTGTCACATGAAATGACGATTCTTGTTATTTACTGATGCTTTGGAGATTATTTAGATAATGAAGAAAAAGTGAATAAAGCATTTCTCAAATAGTTAAGAAATTCTTTGCTTTTACAGAAACCATATGAATACTAAACTCACATGCAAACCAGTCACCTTAAAGCAGGAGTAGAATCATTTCCCAGATGTTGTTCGTATTGAATATATCTCAGGAAATGGACAATTTTTTGTATAAATAATGGTGTAAAGAAAGAAGTTAAAGTATTATATGTATTCATCTCCAAATATGGTCTCCAACCAACTTTACAACAGGTGGAATCATGATTACTTTGTTAGTTACACCCCAGATGCAGTAGTCTGCAAAAGGCAGACCTTGATTGTGTGTCATCTACATTTAATTTTAGGGGATTGGACCAGAGCAAGCAGCATTAGCTCAGTCACAGCACTTCGATCAACTGGAAGCTCTGTGGAACAAAAGGTCTCCTCCACGTAGGCGTCACAATCAGGTGTGCTTAACTTTAATTAAGTGGAAAATTAAAAATACTGAACCCATACCAATCAGTGCTAGAAGGTAGAATTACCCGTGGGCTGGCCGAAAAAATTCAGCTCAGAATTGGGTCCATCAGCGGGCTTTTAATGAGCATTTGAACTTTCTGCTTCCATTAAAGGTGAGGAGTTTCTCAACCAGCTGAACTACTACAATAATTAAGAAAGACTGGTTAGTTACCTTGTGCTAAGTACTGTATCTTCTCATCACTCATTGATATGTAGGGTAGAGCAGGTCAGAATTTCCATACATTCCAGCTCTCACCAGTTGCGGGGGGAGGGAGATTGATAAGCTTCAACACTCCAGTGCTGTATTCTTGCAGAAGGAGTGCCCAAGAGGCTGGGTGGCCCTCAGAGCTAATGTAGGCATGCTGGCAAAAGACAACTTTCATACTCTTGGTTACAGAAAAAGTATAATGCTGATCAGTTTAACCACATGGTGTGTTTGCCTCTCTGGCTAAGCAGCCCATCATGAAGGCATGTTGCAATGGCTCAGGTAGTCAAGTCATTAGCTTTTGACCATGGAGACTTAGATTCAATCCAAAGCCAATCCATGCAGATTTGTGATGGGCAAAGTGGCATGGGAACAGATCTTTTTCCCAGTACCTCAGTTTTCCCCTGTCAGGATCTTTTGACCAATGCTCCATATGCGTTTATTATCTATTGCCAACACTATATAATCTTAGCAGTTGACATCATTAAAAAAACACATAGTTAAACTTGTATTACTAGGTATTTTCCAGGAAATTGAATGTTGTGAATGGGGGTTCATAATATTTTAGTAAATGTGGCGTTTACCCTACATACACATTACCACATGTCTCCTATGTGCTGTATCTTTGTGACTTGAGAATAGACAGTTGCTCTTAAAGTAACGGCATGAAAGATGGAATGGGATAATACAGGCTATCCAGGAGCAATAAAAACTGCAAGTTCAGCAAACATTCAATATACAGTATCATACATCTCTTCATCTTTTGTAATTTTAATCAACATATGTGCACAATTGTCACTAAGATTCATAATAATATTTTTATAATATTCATAATAATGTATTTAGTGTTTTTAAAAATATTATTGTGAATCTAATGAGTTGTGTTGAATTATAATGCACAGAATGGAAAATATAAAAAAATTGCATCTTGTAAATCTGTGGTAGTAGATTTGCTGTTATGTAAATAAGTGGAAATGTGTAACTTCGTAATACAACACATAGAAACATTATATATTCTGTAGAAACTCAAGCTCTCAAAATTCCTGCAGCAGCTTCAGTTTACTTGTTGTCTAGTTATGTTTTTCTTGAGAATTTTGATATAGTTCACCATATTAAAATTCTGGATTTCAAACTTCCACCATGTTGTGAATGTTGTATTCTTTCTTTTGGGTGATTCCCTGGCGTCGGAGTTTTATTTTCCAAAATGCCGGCACATAAAATTCAGATGCCAGGGAATCACTCAAAAGAAAGAATACAACACATTAAAATGTTTCCATTCTGTGAATCCAGCCATTGGTATGCTTTACAAAAACCAGCATTAGCCATTTTCTACTAATATACGCTTTATATTGGTACGATAATAGAGCTTACTATAACTTCATGCAATATTTTGTGATGCACTGGATGTGAGAAGATTATAAATCATAGGCAGAATTGTTAATGTTAGTGGACGGGCAGTGTTGGTGAAAAGAGAAAACATTTTATTTTTATTAAAGTGGGTATAATAGTTTCTTGTCAGTGAATGAATTATGCATTGCTTTTACTATCATCATGTAAAAGACCCTTAACTACATCACAGATATGTGTATGAAAACAGAAATGTAGATTATGTTTTGTAACTATAGTGCTGTTCGAAAGCATGTATCCTAATTGTCAGGGAGAGAGTAGTTTACCCTTATCCTGCCAACGTGGAAAATAGGGTGAGTTCCTAATAAAGCCAGCAAATGGCAGATGGGATTTAACTCGGCGTTTAAAGGGTTAATTATCGTTCTCATATATGTATGTATCTGTGCAGTCACTGTCCAAGCAGAACTCTCGAACAAGTCGCCGTGATTCATCAGATACAGGAGATGACCGGACCCCAGGAGAGGAGATCGTAGGTGTGTGCATTGGACAGCACCTTGCAGTGTCAGGCATGACTAGAGACTTGATAATGACACAGTCTTGTATCACACAATGACACAAATGTTGCTGTGTTTTGCATGCGATATCTTCCTGCTAGTCTTAAGGACTGATGTGTTGCCAGTTTGCTTCTGACTTTGCAAAAACAGAAAGGATATGGCCAACTGTTGAACTGTAAGAAGAAATTGTTTCAAGGCTTTCACTTGTACTGAATGTAATTTTTGTCTGTTTGCAGAATGTTGAGATCATATTTCACCTCTCAAAGAACTTGGTGGATTTTGATTAAAAATTTGGTGGTGGTAGAGCCTGCCCTAAGTTGTCAAGCAAATTTATTTTGGACTGTTCACCAAAACATCTCTACTACACTTCTTTTTTAAATTGAACATTTTTGGATACTGGCAATCCTGACTGAGGCTTTTTGTTTTTTCATCAGACCCTGCTGGGACGGTGCCGAAGGCCCTTTACTTATGGATCCATCATACAGCTATTGTGGTTACAGCTCTTAGTGTATCACTCACTTTTTAGCCGCTATACAACAGAATTTGCTGCCATCAGTGGCTTTCACACAGTATGGTCTTTGTGACCACACTGTGTGAAAAGCTTTATATGCCTAAGTAATGCATTGTGGTGGTGCAAACATGGTAGATCCTTGTGTAAAAGTCCTAGAGGAGGCTACAAGAACTTTCTTCCATATTCCACTATTATCCTACTGTTGATTGCTGTATAACCAGCGCAGCTGCAACAGTAACTCCTCTTACTAACTCCATGGAGCAGAGTCCTTCTTAAACCTATAGAAGTCACTCCGAAATATCCCACCTTTTTTAGAACCAAAGGTTCATTATTGTACTCACTACAGCCTGCTGCCTGACCTTTCCTTGCATCTGATTTTTAAATAGCTAATTCAAGAAAAATTAAATCAAGCATTATTTTTCTTAAAAACAGCTTATCATAAAAAAATGAACATATAATAAAACAAAAATTTAGTTAATGTGTATTAGAAACATTTTTGAGATGTGTTTTTTGGAGTAGAATTTATTTAATTCTAAACTGATACTCTAAGTCCAGATACTTCAGCAGCTGAGGAAATTAATCCCACATTGAGAAGAACACCTCCAAGAGTGTCTCTGCATCAACCATGGTGGAATCTCCTAACCCCATGTCTCCTACTCCATCAACTTCTTCAGCTATGAAGATTCCTGATCCACATTCTCCTGGTCCTTCGGCTTTGCCTGGTAGAAATTTAAGAGATTTCCACAAAACACTGAAAGGGATCCTGATGCCCCTTAACCATCAACTGAAGGAGATATCCAAATGGAAGACACCTCTGATTAGTTGTGCATCCCAAGTGTAGGAGCAGTAACAAAACATTGTGTGTAAGAACTTACATTTTGATAGGTACTGTTTAATAATCCATGATACTTGATAATCCAGTACCTGTCTGGTCCTCTGGGTGCTGGATTAAATAATTCATGATTATGTCAATCTGAAAAACTCTTGAGATATCTAAACTACTTTGTGAGCCAGGGTTGCTACTAAAAAAAGCAAATATTGTTGAATAAACTAGTGAAACTTCACTTTCTTATACTGATCAGGATTTGATTAAAAATAGCTGCATTAAATTAAACTACATCACTGCTTAGAAGATGAGATTTTTCTCAAAAGTGCTATTATGGTATTTAACATGAAATTGTAGTCATGGTTTGCCCAGTTTGGATAAATATTTGATTTGTAGCTAAATATAATAAACACCATAAATATTAAATTAAGTAAAAGTCTGTCTAGCTGGAGTAAAATTCTGCGTGCTTGAATGTTTTTCTTTTCTCTCTTTCAGTATAATTAACTAAAACTCGATCAAGACTTTGCACAGACAAAGATCACATGCAGTTTGGGTTTTTTGCTGTTCATACATCCCTGTTGCTGATGCCTTCATGGAAACCGCAGATTTTTATTTAAAACAATCCATGTCCCATCACAAAGTAGTTATGGAGTAGTTACAAACTGACAGTCCTTATGATTATGAAATTATAAGTAACAAGAACTGAATAGATCACAGCAAACAAAGTAGGAATAATGTTGTTCTATGAACTGCATCATCTTTGATGTACTCAGCAATTTCACACAAATACAGAATAGTTCATGGTGACATTGTGGCCATCTTATCAGCACTGCAGCTTAGGAAATGCCAGAATCTGCATAGGTACTGATATAGGAAGGAAATGCACTTTAGTGCACATAGTAAATGAATACAGTCTGCATTTTATAACATTTTGTCCGTAAGGAAATGTACTGACTATGACCTTACATTGGTTATTAAAAAACATGCCCCCTATTATCCCAACAAATATTTACATAACCTCAAGTTCAGTGGCAGTAACTGAATTTTTCTATGATTTCATTTGTAAAGCATCTTATTTATAATTAAAAGGTATGAAAATACTGTAATCTACTCATCTGTCAACAGACCTGTGTTTGAAAATTTGTAAGAGATAAAACCCATACTTAAGTATGTAAGAGAAAGTGATAGTCTTTGTATTCTACTGATTGTTCATTCACCAAGCATCTACATAGAGCTTTTATGGAATTTTTTTGTTGTACATGGTAGTGCACTGTCTTGCTGGTAATGTGTGTAAATTGTCCTTTTCCCTTACACCCCCCAGTTAATTAACTGTTCACAGCATGTAAAGATATCCTCTCGTTTGATACTTTGATTGATGCCAGTTTTTATCAACGAGAAACCAGGTTTCATATAGCTTTGTGTGCTTGTGCCAGAGTGATTTCCCTTCCTGTGTGAATATCTGTTCAGTGGCTAGTATTTCACAAACTGAAACACTACTAAGGCTGTAGTATGTGATCACGCACACAGTGTACAATACTACAGTGATTGCATTTGTAGCTAGTACATGATCAGGCCTTTGTACAATTGTTGTTTGTTAAAGACTGTCCTATATATTTAAATAAAAATACAATTTATTTTATATATAAATTAAATTTGCATTTTATTTTTGTGTTCCATTATTATGTTTATTTTAAATGAATTTCTCAAGCTGTGTTTTCTTTTTTGCATGTGCCCTCTTTGTTGCAGATTTTTATGTTTCTTTAAACAAATGAATTATGAAACAAAACTTGTGTCAAAGATGTGTAAAGTGTAAGTATTAACATAATTCATGTCAACATATGTTTAGCAGCTTCTGTATTTAGTGCTAACTGCACGTTTCACTGTTTGTCAAAGTTTGCCTTGAGAACAAAAGTTTCTAGCTATGCCACACTGGTCATAAGAAGCATGGTTTGCCCCCCCCCCCTTTCAAGTTAAGCAGTTTGACTGCAAATACTGACACCATGACATGAGGTACCAAACTTGTATGAGTACTAAGTAAGTAAGGATTCTGGAAAGGTGGTTCTGATAAATAAGACTGTTTTTAATGTGCTTGAACAGTGACAAACCTGAAGACAATGGACAGTGTACAAAATCATAGCCATGCTTGTAATATTATCAGAAACATTTTTATGAAGTGGTTGTGATCTGTTACAAGATACTGCCCCCATTCTCTGGCTGCAGAGACTGAAAACAAGCCAGGAAACTTCACAATAACTTCTAACTGAACTGCGATTCACTTCACATTCTTCTGAACAAAAGTCTGAAAAGTTACTTCTCCACCTAATTGTTTGGTGGTATCTCAATCAATACACTATAGCCATGTTTTACATTTTGTACCACTTATAGCAAGAAGCTTATTGAAAAATTTACGGTATCTAGTCAGACAATTATCCCACTTTAACAAGAAGTCTTATCCCTCTAATGTAATTCTTTGAACAAATAGTTATTCAGAACTTTTTATTTTTAATTATTACTTGTTTTAATAAGTATGTTGTTATGTGTATCAGATATTGTGCACTTTCCTTCACTTTATTTTTCATTTTAGTCCTGTGACTTTTGTTGCACTCTGTAACCTTCTAGTTGTGTCTGATGTTATGTATTTTTACAGTTTTTCTGCCTTTCTGTAGTCAAGACAGAATGTGCGTGGAAGGTATGAAGAAGTGTTCAATCTGTGTGATTTCTCTTGAATGTGGTCAACTGTCCAATGTCATATATCAGAATCTTCATAGAAAAGCAAGAAACTTTATGTTTCCTGTGGTGGGTGCATTAGCATTGTTTGTTATGAACAACAGCACATGGCCTATAAAGAAGTCAGTTTGTTATAGTTTTGTTGGTCATTGGGGATATACAAACAAATCTTGATAAATAACCTAATTCCACTAAAATGATTTTGGTGTTAACAAATGTGCCCTAACTATGTGCTGAAATTGTTGGTAAACACTGATACAGTTTTGATTTAAAACTATCACAGTACCATGTGCAATGAAATCATCTTAGGTGTGTGGAGTTCATGACATTTCAGAGACTGTCTTTGTCTGCATCTGCATGACCACTCACTGTAAACTTGGCATCCTGTTCTGAGTGCAGAACAGTAAGTGGGGTCAGGTAGTCATTGCAGTCCATTTTTCTTAACCTGGACACTTTGGGTTGCTAGTTATCATTCGTCCTTTTTCCTGATGTTCTATGATGGCCCTGGTTCAAGAAGTATTGGTGGTTGGATGACTTCAACAATTTATTTGGAGCAGATTCCTTCTTGAGAAGCCAAACGGTTCTCAGCTACTCAAGAAACTCCCCGAATTTTATGGTACCCAAAGGTTCATTACAAGAGCCTGCCACCTGTCCCTATTCTGAGCCAGATCAATCTAGTCCATGCCTCCCAATACCACTTCTTGAAGATCCATCTTAATTTTATCCTCCCATCTATGCCTGGGTTGTCCAAGTTGTCTCTTTCCCCACCAAAAGCCTGTGTGTACTTCTCCTGTCCCCCTCATACATGCTACATGCCCCGTCCACCTCATTATTCTCGATTTGATCACCTGAATAATATTTGGTAAGGGGTACAAATCATTAAGCTCCTCATTATGTAGTTTTCTCCATTCCCCTGTTACCTCATCCCTCATAGGCCCAAATATTCTCCTCAGCACTCTATCCTCAAACACACTCAGCCTATGTTCCTCCCTCAATGTGAGCAATCAAGCCTTAAAGAACATGAGGTTGAATTCTGTGTAACAGTTGAAGGTGGGATGGAGCTAGTACAATGAGGGACAGTGGTGTGTTACACCGATCAGTCAATATGTAGTGGCTTTCTGTAGAAAATATATACCATTTAGTAATCAGGCTTCCTCTTTATTAGTACACTGGAGATGGCAAATGTTATCCACATATGACATATTTCAGATAAGATATGGGATTTAATTTAAGTTTTTTCCGTGATACCTGACCATAAACATGCTTAAACAATGCAGAGCCACTGAAAAGTGACAGTGTCCAAGTTAAGCAACATGGACTGTAATAAATGGTTGCCTGATTTTAGCCACTGTTCCCCAAGTGGTCCATACTTGGAGCAAGACACTGAAAACTAACATTAAATCTTGCATGGGAATACAACATGCATCTGTGTCTGTCATCACATATCACCATCCTGACAGCAGAAGGATTGCAAAATATGGATATTAGTTGCATGTTCTAGTGACATTACCCAAGGAGACTTCATAGTGTAGATATACCTCTCTTGGAAAATAAAAAATAATATATGTGATAATTTGTATCTATCTTTTTCCAGATCTTCCAGGTGATAGAATGTGTGTGTGATATGTGTTCCTTCTCCGTGGCCAAATCTTCAAGTGTCTGCCGAACTACCTTCTCAGTGCAATAATATATGGCTTTTACTTCTTTAGGATATTCACTTCATGCTATCAAATGTCCCTATTTTCTCTATGCGAATATGGTGAGTTGGACGTATTTCTCTGGTAAATGTTGTATAATACTCATATTTAAGTGAAGGAGAATGACGTACGGTGGCTCAGTGATCATGTTCAAAGACTGTTTTAGCTGTAAGATTTCACTTGTTACAAAAACAGTGGACTGTTTTAAAATGTGTAAATTACCTGAATAGCTTCACAAATATGAAATTAAAGAATTGAGCAATGTAAATTCTGTTATTGCATTAGTATTATTTGTAAATCCTACCTACAATAAATTCCTTTTATAATATTACACTATTGACAAAATGTCATCAGTCCAATAAATGGGAATATATTTTGTGAAACATGCCTTAAACAGATCCTGGATTGAGCAGCAGTATGGTCCTTGGCAAATGCAGTGAAAACCAGTGTAACAGACAACAGGTAATCTGCTTGAATGTTGATAGTTTCCTGCTCATATATTTTTATTTTGTGCATACCACATTGTATTTACCCAAGAAGGAATATTTCTGTCATATACAGAAAACACTTCAAACCAGTGCACGAAATACAGGTAAAATTATGAAATTAAAACTTATATGTGTGTACTGGTGGATAATTGTGTGTAGTACATATGTAGCACAATTTCTGATCTGCTAATTGGGCCATAAATGCATATGTTTTATGTAGTTTTTTTAAACAGTATGTATTTGTATCAAACAGAAACTTTTCTGAAGTGGAAGGTACTTTAAATCCTTAGTATTTTGTTACAAGCATGTTTTACTGAGTTTGAGAAACTGTATTAATTCAAAGAGTGGTCAGGAAGTAAGGTTACACAGTAGATAATATGTAAACTATCCAACTCACAATAATATGGCAAGTCTTTTAAGCATGACTGGCTGTTTTACACCAACTAGTGAACATTCATCTTTTGAAAAACTTGACTGCCTTTGTGGTTCAGCATGGCATGTTTAGTTATTTGCAACCTAAAATGTTCAAAAGCAGAGGTCTTGCAATATTATTTTTACCTGCTACTGAGTGATAATCAGCTGTTTCCAGTGATAAAGAGCATTCCGGGGGTCACAGATTTAAAATTGGTCATGACATGTCAACGACAGTCACATAACAGAGTACTGAACACATGCTGCCCCTTACGGACACAGAATAAAAACTCATGAAGGGTAAAAAAATTTTAAAGAGTCATAAATTGTCATATTCATATTCATTTATTCAGTATTACAGAGATCCACCAAAGTGGACATAGAGCTTGTTATTAGATAACAATAGGCACTGGATGGGATTCTTTTATCATTAAATTCACATATTTCCCACACCATAATTTGTGGAGATACAAATGTAAATAACTTAATAGATAATAATCAAAAAAAGAATTTAA
>Ga0123355_10013299_pt1 | contig 12798 bp, 7 predicted proteins | sample TergutEmb28metaG_3_FD_89872 | JGI IMG/M metagenome (GOLD analysis project Ga0123355, IMG submission 89872) | Embiratermes neotenicus P1 segment gut microbial communities from Petit-Saut dam, French Guiana - Emb289 P1 | ecosystem: Host-associated > Arthropoda: Insects > Digestive system > Gut ...
AAAGGTTTATTTAATTGATAATAATAAAAAAAAACAAAAAAACAAAAAAAAAAAAAAAAAAAAAAGAGAAAAAAAAAAAAAAAAAAAAAAAAAAAAAAAGGGGGGGGGGGGGGGGGGGGTAATGAAGATGAAAACTGGAAACAGACAATAGCTTCAATACTTCCAGGAACTCGGAAATGTTGGATACGTTAGTTTCTCTGTATATTCACGTTAATATAGCCTGGGAATGCATCGCAGTACAGAAGTGCAGCTGCCAGATAACACGGCAAATCAACACTTCTGACTTATGAACTTCTGTCACAAGGGTACGATATTGTCTCTATTTTAAAGACAGGGGTTAGGGAGGTTAGCCTCAGCCGCTTTACTTCCGTGAAAGAACCCCGATACCAACAGAACAGCAGGCCCTTTGGGTCACAGAAATGGGCTGGCCTTTTTGGATAAGAAAAAGATGTCTCTGTTGGGATTCGAACCCCAAGCCGTCCAGCCCGTACCCTACCCTCTAAGGCCGTTAAACAGAGAAGGCTGTAGCTCACAGTGTCTAGAATCAAATTATTGCATTTTCACCGGGAGTGGAGCGGCTGTGGCGTGGCTGACCACTCATCACTATGCCATGTCAGGATTGAGAATGAAGTCATACGTGTACCTCCAGGCCCTACATTCGTTTTCACGGCGTGCACAGAGCCAATTTAACTTTACCCTGCAAAGGTAAAAGTCCATCCTAGGGCAGTCCATGAAGGCCCAGATGGGCATTAGAAGTATAGCTCCCCTCTTTCTTAAACCTCCTTTAACCTCGACGCTAGATGGGGTGCGTATTCAACACCATGCCCCGGCCGCTTTACCCCCGGAAACGAGATGCAGTACCCATTGTACAAGAGGTTGGGTGGGCTCCAGGGCCGGTCTTAACGGGTGGGGAAAATCTCGCCCCATCGGAATTCGATCCCGGGACCCTCCAGCCCGTAGTGAGTCCCTATACCGACTAGGCTATTCCGGCCCACAACTTTACGCTCCAATCAAAAAAATTCAAACTTCTACCGTGTCTTCAAGCTTAACATAAGATAAGGTTAGAATCGAACGGGCCTAATTCTCGCACTCCAAGGAGCCTGAAACTCAATCAAAAGTCAGGATATGAGCTACACATCTTGAACACAGGTTATATATATATATATATATATATATACATACATATACATACAGCAGTTTAAGGCACACTATGAAAATATCCACAAACTAAGAAGAAATGTTCTCCATCTGAACACTACCATACATGGGCCTAAGCTATACTGGTCAACAGACTTTCACGTGGACAGAACAGACTACGCCGATAAAATCCCAACCCCTGACTTACGGTACCATTATGCTGCGAAAGGTCCAGCGCAAGTCGCAATCCAGCATACACATGGTCAACCACGTGTATACAAATGGACATTCAGTTGAAAGCTAAATTAACACAACAGAAACTGAGAGCCTGCAGCAAGACAGTATTCTTCCGCCAACTTCATCTCATGGTTTTCTTTCATTTTTCTTTACTTACTTACTCCACCGAGTACAGCCCTTCTTGAGAAGCTAACAGGTTCTCAGCTAGTCAAGAAACTCCCCACATTTTGTGGAACCTGAAAGTCCATTTCCGCATTCAAAACTGCCCGCCTCCCTATCCTGAGTCAGGTCAATCCAGTCTATGCCCCACATCCACTTCCTGAAGATCCATTTCAATATTATCATCCCATCTATACCTGGTAGTCTCCTTCCCTCAGGGTTCCCCACCAAACCCCTGTAGACACCTCTGCTCTCGCCATACGTGCTACATGCCCCACCCATCTCATTCTTCTAGATTTGATCATCTGAACAATATTGGTTGAGGAGTACAGACCACTAAGCTCCTCATTATGTAGTTTTCTCCACTTCCCTGTCACCTCGTCCCTCTTAGGCCCCAATATTCTCCGCAGCACCCTATTCTCAAACACCCTCAACCTACCTTTTTAAAATTTCGAAAGTCCGAAAATAGTGTAACTTGAAAGTGCGTCTAAGTCGGGGAGAGTCTGTAATCTATATACCCCGTCATTTACTAGTTCGCAAACCAGCCGCGTGCAGACATGTCCACACTTGCGAGGGGCACTGACGAATATAACCTCGCATACTCAAGCGTAAATGTTTCGCCGAAACGCTTGTGCTTCTTCGTACTGTTCGCGACAAATGACGAACGACACATGATGATGTCGGCTGAACGCTGGATACAGACCAGAGCACGTGTAAAGAGGTGTCGTGTTCGTCCGTGTTCCGTGCAGAAGCCTGTAAGTGACTTTTAAGACAACAGCAGTAGGATTCTGCACAAAGAAAACGATACAGGGCCTGCATATACGTCTACACAACATCAAATGCATAAATCATCATTATACATCATACGTACTATGAATTTAGAACAATGAAATTACACCAACCTACAAAATATTCGCCTCCAGAAATGTCGGTAATTAAGCACAAAAGTAAACAAGTGATTATTACAACACCAACAATGGGGGAAAATTTTGTCCCAGTATCAAAAATTCCCTACTTACACATGTAAGTTACTAGAAACAAGCACAGAATGCGGTTCTTCGCACAGAAGAGCGTAGAATTAATCTCCGATTTCCTCTTTGGGTGTGTAAACGACCTGAAATACGTTTATCCTCACGCAGAAAATTATCGCTCGCATAGTCTCCCAACCAATCTATTATTTCAACTTACTATACGATTTCAAGGAAAAGTAGTCCCACGGATAGGGTAATAACGACGCTCGAGACTTCCACAGTCGCTTCCCATTGTTTCTATTTCCCTCGACCCAACGCGGTCTCCGTTAAGCAATCGAAAGAGTCATGCTACCGAAGGTTATCACGTACTTATCATTAGTAGCGTAGTGTGAACAGAATGGCTGCCAGGGAGGAGGGGAATAAGGGGAAAGACAATGAACGGAAAGGCGAAACAGCTCGAGGAAGATGTGGAGGGGGTCGATCTATGTGGCTTCTTTCCGCAGCCTCGGTATAGGTACCAACTTTGTTTCCCGAAATAACTATAGTGCTCTTTTTTTTAAATCCTGTCCCTCTCAGTCACCACAAAATGAAACATGATTACTCAATGGGGACGAATTTTCAAATCATTAGTGATACCCTCATATACGAAAATTAAAAACGCCAATGTCACATTAAAATGTACTAACAAAAGAATAACAATATTCATTAAAAGAAAAACAAGACAGGCAATGTACATATAACGTAACATTGAGGCGCGTTCTTGCAACCATTGTTGGAGTGGAAAAGCGATAAGTATTACACAACCTGAGTGTGTGTTTGTAGCCTTAGGTATCCAGCATACAACACGCATGCGCCATATTGTCATCTGTAGCTGTCCCGCTCTACATCATTTTTCCACATTCCCATAAACGGCGCGGTTTTCGAAAGAAAAAAGTCACAGAACACAAAATGTGTTCTCAGTTTCTCTATAAATTCTGACACATTTGTCATTCGAAGAAATATTCTTCGAGATATGATCAAAAATGTAAATTGGTCTTCAAGTAAAATAACCGTAATTCTTGTCGGATTTTGACGAAACTTAATTTTCTCAACAGATATTCGAAAAATACCCAAATATCTAATTTCATGACCACCCGTCCAGTGGGTGCAGAGTTGTTCCATGCGGACAGACCTGATGAAGCTAAGAGTCACTTTTCGCAATTTTGCGAACGCGCCTAAAAATTAGTGGAATGCTAAACAATATGGCCAGAACCACCTAAAAGAATGTGAATTTAAATATTTAGGAAATTTACGGGTGGAAAGAGATACATTACGTGCACGTGGGAACACACGTACTCAAATTATATGAAATACGTGCGGCTTGAACCATCGATGCAACATAGCAGCATGACATACATATGGGGTGAGTCAGTGAAATCAGTAATGTCGTCTGAATATAAATATTTATGTAAAAGAACGATGACGTAACATTAACGATCAAATCTCTGAAGCCAGTACGATCATCCACATACCATTAAAAAATTCAGTTCCTGCCTCACAGAAAATACTGCGCCCACATTACAAAGGGCAGCTGTTTTCTGCTCTTTAATACAACAATTACTGTTTGTTCTGAGAATCGTTCTGAACATATGCGGGAAAAATGCAACGTTCATTAACGTTTAACCAGAAAGTACATAGGTTACCGGGGTACGCGGTGGTGCAGTTGGTTGACGCACTGCGCTATAGGCCTGAAGGCCGCGGGTTCGATTCACGATGGAGTCATTGGAATTTTTAATTGCCTTAATCTTTCCCGCCGCACTACGGCCCTGGGGTCGACTCATCCTCTGACAGAAATGAGTACTTGGGATATCATCTGGGGGGTAAAGACGACTGGTAAGTAGGGCTGACCTTACCACCTTCATGTGCAGACTGTCTACAAATTCTGGGAGTCTCAACCTCCTGCAGTCTTAAGGGCCAGTCCTGGCCTGTAATGGGATAGATTGAGCTTCTACATACAGCTATCAATCAAAGTTAAGGTAGGTAAAAAATTAAGATACAATGGAACAGGTGGAACCGGAAAGATCACGCACAAAGAATAGTTGAAGACGGGTATTTGAAGATGCCAAGGGAACGTAAATCTACGTCGCAAAGTGTACGAAAGACGGAAGAGATGCTGGGAAGACGACAGGTACAAAACTGCCTACTTCTCAAAACAAGAAGAACACATTACTTTCAACAAAGCCAGGACAGCGCAGTCAGTGCAGTGACTAGGTTACGGGCTGGAAGATCCCGAAAGCAGCAGGAAAATTCTCTTTTCTACAAATCGTCCAGACCGGCTCTGAGTCCAACTAGTCTCCTATTCAGAGACTACCGCCGTCCTTTCCAGTAGGTAAAGCGGTCGAGGCGTGAAGTTGACCACCCACCTCCAACCAGCACCGAAGTTCAGAATGAGTGGAGCTATACCTCTACTTCTCCTACATGCCTTCATGGCGCGGACAAGGACAACTTTGCCTTTATACCGTTTTCATACACCCCTTATATATGCTACCCCCTTGGCGTGAAAAATCAAATTTCGCTAGAATTCGCAAGAACGGGTACAAATAAGCCTATAGTTTACTCTTCATGTTTTCGGGCAGCTGCCGGAGAGGAAAAAAGTTCTGAAATGGGTGGTAACAAGCCAAATGCCTGTATTTAATCTATTTTAATTTCTTCGCAAACGCAACTCTGTTCTGTTACGTCGTTCCCAAATATTTTGTTTGCCATATTTTTTTTCAAAGCTTACCTACTCTTCTGTTACGATCCTGCTCTGTATTATGTTGACGAGACACGAACTATACAGCCTACATCTCCTCCTGTAGGCCTACCTACCAACATCCCGCACACACGACTAGGGGTCCTTTAAAAGTAACAATGAACCACTACCTTTTCAGCCTATACGAATAAATTTATTTACGCCTACACGTGCAATTATATGAATAAAATCGTTTATAATTTAACATGGTTCTTCCCACTGTATACGTGTGTGTGTGTAATATATATAACATATAATATACATAATATATACATATATTTCAACAACTAACAGTCTAATACGACACTTATAAAAATCCACACTCAGCTACACGTTTCGGCTGTCTTAAGCCATCATCAGGCTATGCACAACTATATAGAGACAGAATGTACAACAGCATACGTCACAGTATTAAGAAATGAGACTTCAACTTTGTCACATCCGCTGTCTTTATAACCCACATAATAATGCTTATAAAAAGATCATAAAACTTGAGTATTACATCATATGTCAAGCCATCTCAAATGAATGCCATTTTAATCCTCCTCTTGTAAACATTATCATACAGCATATGAACAAAAGAGACGTGACAAAATTGAGATTTAACTTTCTAATATTGATATTTACACAGCTGTACACTGCCTGAGAAAGGCTTGACACAGCCGAAACATGTAGCTGAATGTGGATTTTAATAAACAACCGTTGTGTTAAAGCGGTTACAGCTCAAAGACACAGGGTTAATCTACAGAAAACTAAGAGTCCTTCAGTAAACCAAGAATGTTCCCTGCGTTGTTTATCAGATACACACTACGTCTGGGAATGCTCATGCCCACCTCCATCAATACTATCGCCGCAAAGTCCTGTAAATAATATTCAAGAAACAAGTTCCTACTTCACAAAAACACAATGAGACTGTTACAAAAACTAATCGGTCAATGACATTTAGGGAAATAATCACTGTTTACTGTGAAAATCATAACCACCTTCTCACCTCCTGCCCAAAAAAACACACACGCACACACATACAAACACAATTTAGAGGCAACATGCAGAGTTTTAAATGTGAAATCAGGCAGTACAAATAACCACAAACGTGAATCTTGTGTTTATTGGACCGTGCATCATTGTAATAGTTGAAGAATAAAAGACCAACTTGTTGTCACTAGCTATTTTATTTCACTTCTTATGTGCTCAACATGTTTCGGACATTAATATATCCATCATCAAGAGCTTGCGACTTTGCTGTTGAATTACCACATCGATTGTTGTGTTCTCGGTTCGTTGTGCTGGAGATTTGGTGTGGTTGGGTTTGAGTGGTGTCCGTGTTGCAGGCTGAACCCAGCCGCACCAAATCTCCAACATACAACGAACCGAGAACACAACAACCGACGTGGTAATTCAACAGCAAAGTCGCAAGCTCCTGATGATGGATATATTAATGTCCGAAACATGTTGAGCGCAAAAGCAGTGAAATAAAATAGCTAGTGACATCAAGTTGGTCTTTTATTCTTCAACAACCACAAACGTTATTTCAGAGTGGTAATAAAATATCTTTGTTCTCATAGCACAAGACAGTCATCTCAGCAGCGACACCCTCGACACCACACAGTTAAATCACTTCCTTCACAAGCATTGTCACAAGTAACATGCAAAATTCTGAAGTGGAAGACGAAATCCACATTATAATCCTGAATCTCTGCAGTGTATGAGCCGCACGATTAATTTATAACTTTCAAGAACAGTTTTACCTAAAGATCAAACACGCAGGTGTGTGCAACGTTTTTACACTGATTATGATAACCGATTAATTTACAAAAATTTTGTACACAACAATCTCTGTCCGCTGAAGAAAGTGACCTACTGACAAAATGAGTGCACAAGCTTTTTTGTCCAAGAAACAAATATATGTAGCAAAGTCAAGTGTATCGAAATGTTCAAAAACATTTAAAACACACTTCTGTGTTGAAAATACCAACATTATGCAAGCGCAGGTAGCTAAGGTGCGTTTCCAAACGAAACCTATCATTGCCCGATCTCGTCTCACCTGATCCTGCATGTGCATGGTATCTGAGACATTCTCACACTTCTTAACGCAGTCAGATGCACTGTGGGAAATGAAGAGGGTCTATACGTATCGGTCTTCGGTAAGGTCTACTAAAAGCTGCGATATATATACCCAAACCCATCGGTCTCCCATCACACAACAGCAGCATTCATACTGTGACAAATTCCTTCCACAACCCAAAACTGAAACCGGCATTTTAGCGCAAGCGCCGGTTTAATCTCATGTGCAAAAATTTACTTTTTTGTTTTACATATTATTCATCCTTCATCCGTATATCCCTTACCTTTACCCCCTTCGCACCTTCATTTCCTTCCTTTTCGTCAATATTCCTTTTCTATGCCTTCGATTTGTCCGGCCCGTCATAATTCCTTTCCCCCCTCCATCCTCTATTTAGTTCGGTAAACGGTAAAGGTAAAGTTCACCCTAGAACAGGTCACGAAGGCCCAAACGGGGAGTAGAGGTACAGGTCTACCCTTTCATTAACCTTGGCGATAGAAAGGGTGGGTGGTGAACGCCATGCCCCAGCCGCCTTAACCCCGGGAAAGAGACCCAGTACAAATTGAATAGGAGGCTGAGTGGGCCCCAGGGCCGGACTGGAGGAGTGCGGAAAACGTCGATCCCCGAACCGTCCAGCCGGTAGCGAGTCGCTATACCTATTACGCCAACCCGGCCCACCCTTTTTAGTTCGGAACAACACAAAATACGCCGTATCACACAAGGCACAATATTAGTGCTTGGTACTACGTCATTTCGTAATTTTCCTGAGGCCCGCGACCGCTACGAACGTTAGCGCGCGCGAGCGCGCACGCTCTCTCTCTCTCTCTCTCTCTCTCTCTCTCTCTCTCTCTCTTTCTGGCTTCTATAATTATGGAAGATACATGCAAACGAGTAATTAACACCATAAACCTGCATTAACCAGCTCCTGTGTCTCAATATCCTTTGGTACTCTCTTGGCCGTTCCGTATGTCACATTGCTACTCCAGCGAAAACCCATTTTTGCACACACTAACAGGAACAAATCTGCAAGTGTTCATATATGTACGCTGCACATTACTACATTTTCCGCTTGCATACTATCGGGCTATGATTACATGCACAGTCGAAAACATCCCACTTATCAACTGCACTTCACCGTATCAGCTTCCTTTGATTATGCTTCTGATACCAGCATCAATATTTGTGTTAAGGTAATGTTGAAACTGACATCCAGTACTACAGTGATGCGTACAATCTAATCTAATACTTAGAAAAGTCAGTGTCTATATGCAAGGGGTTAATGTCAACCGGCGTATCTTTCCTAGTATTCCACGCATCGACCACTTACAGCACAATGCCTATGGCAGGGAATAACAGGAAAATACCATGCGTTTGGAAAGTCGCTGTGCACTTAGGCACAAGCAGATCTGCAGAAAGTGTTGGCGAATAAAATTAAACGGGCTCAGGCATGTATAGACGCTCCTGGACGTCACTTCCAACACCTTTTAAAAGTGCACGGCGACTTTCCGAACTTATCCTCCCGTGTGTCACCGTATGCCATCACATTTAAACTGGACTCTACCGTAGCCTAAGTGCATAGTGACTTTCCGAACGCTCTGTATAACGTCATGTTTTGTCCTTTATATACACTCAAAATACTGACAATAGCTACATATCATATTTACGATATCACGGAATAGAAGTGTGATTGCATCAGAATTCAATCTTGTGACCATCTACGCGCCAGCAACACAAGATTCGTACGATTAAACGCCCTCGGTATAATAATAAAATAGATGTTTATGAATTCTACCTGTAAATATTTATTGCACCACTTTGACATAAGATATAATGCCCAGGATCAGAATGAAACATTCACGGGTCCAGGGCAAACATAAATTTGGGGGCCCTACTAGTCGTGTTGCTAGTATTTTTGCCGCGCGGGGCGAGTAATCACAATGGTCGCTCCCCGACGTAAATTGTGAACTTTAACAAAACTACCTATTATTTTTTAAATTTCCTTTTATTTGTCTCAAGCATTTCTTGAGGAATAATTTTTTTTATTTAAAATATTCGTTTCCTGACCCTTGAACTCTGCTGCCTGGGGCGGGGGCACCTCTTGCCCCCACCCCCCGCTCCGCCCCTAAGCCCTTACCTGAGCACAGGCTTGTAATGAAAATCCAGACAAAGCAAAGTAAAAGTTTATATTATGAAATGGGTTTGCCATAAAATCTGAAACACACCCAGCCTTTTCCGAGGCCCCCAAACAGTGGGGCGCCATGCAGCTGCATAGCCTGCAACAACTTTCAACTGGTCCTGACAACACCAATACCACTCGGGTAAAATAAGACTGCTTGCCCCATACTTCTGGGGAATCTAGAAGTCCCTGTTTCCGAACAATACAGGGTAAAACAAACCACGACAATTTTCTTCTATGTATACATAATACTTAACACCAACTTGTTGCACATTGTTTTTATTCGTTAATTATTGCTCCGACATATTTCGGCCTCAGCTCATTCACAGCTTGAACACTAGGTACCTGAAACTTGATTCCAGTACTTATTTTATTTGAAGAAAGACTGATATACAGATGTTTGGCCACAGCAAATTATATCAATGTTCAAATAAAGTTATTTTATATTGTATTAAACCATGAATTGATTTCAAGGTTTTTAATATTAGTTATAATTTTAATCACATATGTAGATTCTCTAACATACAAGTTCACGTATAAGCTACACACATAGAAAAAATTGAGCTCCCTGAAGATGGCCAAGAGCTCTGGCCAAAACACGTCACAGCAATAATTAAAAAATAAAAGCATTGTGCAACAAGTTTTTTTATGTTTTTTTTACGCCATGCATTCTAATATTATTGTGTAGCATAAACCAACAAAATGCACCTTCGTTAAACTAATATTTTAATTTTTTACAATGTCTTCTACATGTTTTGAACCTGAGGGTTCATCTTCAGGAAGAACGCTGTAGGTACAAGTAAGGTATAATCTGTTTACAAGCCGAAATTTTCAGCATGTAGACAAATGATACCATACCACACCATGAATCCTTGGGTTTGAAACATGTAGAAGACATTATAAAAATTAGAATATTAGTTTAACAAAGGTGCATTTTGATGGTTTATATTATATGTCTGGTGTTAAGTAATGTTTAAGCAATATAGCTGAATGAGAAGTGTACAATATTAAATTCCTTCCATGTCTTTAGATAACACATCCCCCTTGCACTTTAATCAATAAATAAACATATTTAAAATAGTCCTGCACAACACAAACTTCTGTTAGATTTACAATTGTATAGTTTTTTAAGTTCTTGAATTTACGGATGGAAACTTGATTAGTTGCTATAATCTTTAGGTAGCACATCCTAATTGCACTTTAATAACAAATATATTTGAAATACAGTCCTGCACAACACAATTACACTTATCTTAAGAAGTGTAATTGTGTTGTGTAAGAATGTACAAGGTGGTTCAAATATGACCCGGACTGTTTGTGTGTAAATCTGGCGACATTGGTCCCAGTCATATTTGAACCACCTTGTATTTTAAATACATTTATTTCTTCCATGTGCTTGAAGTAATCATTAATGATCCCATTATCCCATTTTACATTATATAACATACACAACTGACAAAATGTCGTGTAATATCAGAAAATTCATACACAATATAAACTTTCACCTTACTATCAAACCAGGGAATAAAAGATGCATATGTCTCAACAAATATGAGAAACAATGGGACAATGTACTGTACAGGCAAGCTGTATTTTCAATGTATCATAGAGTCTGTCTTGATCTTGAAGGCAAAGTAACTACCTAATGAACCCAAATAATGTATTTTTTTTAAAAAAAAAAAAAAGATAAAAGCAATCCCATTACAGGCCTGGACAGGCCCTGAGGGTTCCAGGAGGTTGAGGCTCCCAGATTTCAAGACAATTGGCACATGAAGATGGTAAGGTTGTCAGCCCTATGCACTGGCCGCCTTTGCCCCCCAGGAAATATTCCTGGTACTCATGTCTGTTAGGGGCTGAGCCAACCCTTGGGCCATAGTGCGGCCAGAAGGATTATGTCAATGAAAAATTCCAATGACACCATTGGGAATTGAACCCGCGACCTTCTGGCTTGTAGCGCAGTGCCTCAACTAACTGCGCCATGTCTCACCAGACTTGAAGATGAAAAAAGAAAATATATTTGCAACACTGACAATAAGCCTAATTCCATGCAGCACAATCATAATGCAGAAACAGGACAAACATTAGCACTTGCGTGCCATGGGAGCCTATAATCTTCCACAAATACAGATAAGCTACTGGTATACATTTTGAAGATACTTCACACTAAATTCCTATATGATAATACAGTCTCTTTCAACTAATCTGAGCTACATTGCATTTGTGGCACACAATGGAGCGATATCATATAAGTAAAATTACAACAGTATACAAACTGCATCAGGACCCAGTAACCAACTCTTTTCTGAAATTTATTATATACAACAAAAAGCTGAACCATGACTATAAAAGTACATTTCACATAGGAACCTATATCCATGAAACTTTTGGTGACACAGTAAGTTACCAGGGTATATTTACAACAGCCATATTACATCAACAAATGAAATGGGGGGGGTAAGATGTCAAAGCGTACTCAAAAATTATCCTCCTATATATGCCCATGTCTCCCACATTCAGAAGGGGTGGGGCAGTGAAGCAGTAAAACCTGGACAACAGACAGACACAATTTTTAGGCAAGGCATGCCCATTGTGTGTTTCTCTATTAATTAAATAATATAATAAAGTACAGTCTAACAATGATGCCAGTTGAGCATTCATCCACCAATATGAAATCTAAAATGAATAACCAATAAACAAATTTATGCAAGGGCTAAAAAAACCTACTAAAACAGAGTCAATAGGTTAAATAGATTATGCTGGTTTGGGCATGTATAGAGAATGGAAGAAAACAGAATTCCCAAAAGAGTATTATATATGAATTTGGGAACAACAATATTGAGAGGTAGACAAAGAAACAGATGGCAAGATGAAGTGAGCGATGGAAGCACAGTTGGTGGAGAAGGGTGGCAAGAAAAAGTATATAACAGAGAGGAATGCAGGAAGCTCCTGAGCACGGCAAGGAATCTTCGCATTCTGCACGTGCCAATGGAATGAATGAAATGAAAAAGAATAATATATAATTGCAATGCCTATATATACAGGGTGTCCCAGGAGGAATGTGCCAGACTTCGGGAGGGTGTTCCTCATGCTAAAATATACCGATATAACCCAAAACACCTATGTCCAAAGTGGAACGGTTACGGAGATAATGGCCAGATAAGTATGAAACTTTGACAGCTGTTACTCACTTATTGATTACCAAATACATATTGAAACTGGCAGGAATATGTGGTTTCTGTAATGTTAATAGCTGTATGTAACATCAAAGTCACTTGTGAGTGACATA
>Ga0123355_10013301_pt1 | contig 12797 bp, 9 predicted proteins | sample TergutEmb28metaG_3_FD_89872 | JGI IMG/M metagenome (GOLD analysis project Ga0123355, IMG submission 89872) | Embiratermes neotenicus P1 segment gut microbial communities from Petit-Saut dam, French Guiana - Emb289 P1 | ecosystem: Host-associated > Arthropoda: Insects > Digestive system > Gut ...
AATGTGGTAGTGATACGCGAGAAAAAAAATAAAAAGCACCGTATTGGGCCGAGGTCCTGCAATGTCAATCGATTCCCGTACATAGTGTGTGTGTGTGTGTGTGTGTGTGTGTGTGTGTGTGTGTGTTGTGGGAAGCAAAGTTGCTTACTATTATGTTACAATATTACGTCGTTTGCATTGTACTATGAAGATTTAGTCTAATCATCTTCAGCTGCATTTCGTACAAATGTTTAACAACAGTTATAGTGGCAGTTTTACATAGTTTCTGACGTTTGTTGTACGTTCTGCCCCTATACGATCTAACTCGCACTGCACTCAAAATCTTCCACTTCTTAAATTAACATATAGGTCACACACACACACACACACAAAATAGAATTTCACATTCATTAGAATTTATTGTTTATGTTAACATATGTTGGATGCACTATTTTTTATTACGTGTCTGAATAAGAATTACTGGCCGTCAAACTACACCTCCGATGAAGTCTGTTTCCATCTCATAATTTGGACTGTCATATAATTTACAATGACTGCTATATAATTTGTAATTGTGCAGTAGTCTTCCAGCATGTATTTATAGGCGTGTAAGTTGAAATAGATGCTGAAGTGTAGGACGCAGATACAGGAATATGAAAGTGGTTGGGTCGAAATAGCCTGACACTGTGTGCATGTCTGGAGCTGGTAGGGAAGGGTGTGTTTGGATAATACTGAATATTACGATAGGCATCGTCACACGTATAACGTTGCTGTTAGGCATGTATGTGGTCAAAGGCTTGTTGGAGAGGGAATGGTGTATAGAGAGCTTTAAAGAGCTGTTTGTAGTAGTATCAATGCTTTGCTCCAAGCAGAGTCTCTTGGGCTATGCATTCTGCTTCCGATATTTGTATGCGCGTGTTTTCAGCGAAAGATAAAAATACAGATATGTTACGGGGGGAGGTGTGGTCACTCACAGACTTTTTTGTGATTGTTATTTTATGTTGTTTGTTACAGATTAAGGAACCAATAGAACTTTTTAATCGAAATTTTGTGCAGATTTTTTAATGGGGCAGCGAGTCAGTGGACATTCGTAATTTTATGTAGTGTGTTACAGGGAGAGAAAAGTCGATATACAATTTTGTCTTTCCAAAACACTTTACTGTGATATGCTAAGTAGATTGTCCTACTAGTTTTCATAACATTGTCGACAAAGTTGGTTTTGCAGCAAGCTATCTGATGTGTATCATAAACCATTCAGTCAAACTTCTGATGTGACACACCTTATGACCTATGTTCTTCAGAGTTTCTTCAGTCTGACAGGCTAATGCAACGAATGTTTGATTAAAGACTAAAGATTAAAGATTATTCCATTGTTCACCTACAAATTTCTATGTTAAAATATTTTACGATTTTTAGTCTTGAGTGCAAATACGTTTAAAGTGAGATAGTTCAGTTTGCAGAGGTGGGTGGTATGATGTTGCCGAAATATAAAACACAAACACACACACACATACACACATAATATATATATATATATATATATATATAGGGATAGGTATCCAACCTCCAATGAAATAGCAGATGTTATGATATATAATGTTAGCATTGAAGGTAGATGGGTAGGACAAATTAATCAGGAAAACTGAAATGTTAAAAAAAAATAACTACCGTATGGGTGTAAAAGGTTTACCACATCCAAACTATATAAAAGCTGAACATGCTGCTTGCATAATTACGACGCCTGTGGAACATCCATGTCAGTATTCAAGTTCAGTACACTGGCGTTCAATTCGCTCATATTCATCAAAATTTTTAAACGTGTTAGGCCGCCCTATATGAAATTCTACGCCCTGTTTTAAAGAGTCAAGTGAATGGGGTTGTAATCGCCCTCGTAACCATGTAATGGTGGAATGTGTCATCACCAAAACATGTTTCAGCTCAGAAATTTGTGTATTAAATGGCTATAATCAAATAATAATCCTTTAATACATGTAAAGAAAACGGGAGGAATGAAATGCAACCACTTCGTAGCCTGAATTTAATCTGAACGACATTTATAAAATTATTTCATATCGCGCAGTAAATATAAAAACCTATGATTTAACCTTTTGTCTCCGGAATTAATTTTTTTTTAAATTTTAGCCCATCCTGTATATAAAATGTGAATAAAACAGGAACCAAATATGTTAGAATTATGAAACAAACTGCATTTTGAAGAGAAACAAACGGAGAGTGTACACCATGTTTAAAATATTCAGTACCTATATTTGTTGAATAAATATATACAGTGCAACGTTTAGAGGTTAGCGGTGCGGTACGACCACTATATGGGTCGTTAGGCGTCAAACGGTCAATGCTGCATTTAGGAATTATTGACTTTTATTGTAGGAATTAGGAGAAAGAGCAACTTACTGTGTGACGACGCGGTGTAATTTTTTAACGCTAAACGTAGAGGTGCATGAAGTACATGAAGGGGTAATTAAGCTGCGTGTCTGAATGGCGTGGTAGAGGCTGTTTTAATAACTATTTGGGCTTCTTAACTGAATTTGATGTTTGTGTGACCGTGCATCTCTGATACAATAGTATAAACAACCAACTGGTTGCAACAATAGCAATTTATTAGTAAATTCTATCAGCTTAACATTTTTCGGGCGAAATTATTGCCCGAAACATGTTGAGCTGATTGAATTTACTAATAAATTGTTATTGTTGCATCCAGTTGATTGTTTATACTATTTTTGACTGAACTTTAAATTTCACAGCTGTCACTTGAAAAATGAGTTTGTGTTCAGTTTTAATACAGTAACAATGTGGAAGTTTGTGGCCACAGGCTATTTAAAGTCATTCTTTTCCTTTGAGGAAAACTTAGAACATTTTATGTCAGAATGCCCCGTATTTCAATCTAGCTTTGCCCTGGGGGCGTTCTGAATAGAGGTACAGGTTTACGGTTTTGCCAAGCCCTTTATTGTGACAGACCAGATTGTTAGTAGGATTAAATTCCCGTTTTTCTTAACGTCAAGTGATTATTTTGGGGTAGAAGAAAAATTGAAATAACTGTAAATGTTTCGAGTACTGTTTTTTGGGATTATTCATGCGGCATGTGTCATATGTACCTTGGATTTCATCTTATTAGTAGATAGTCCTGTATTGTAATTCAGAATATAACGTTCTCCAACGTGCAGTCACTGATACCCGAACAGGCGATGACCAGTCTCAGATACCTCTTTTATGAAATACTTAAAAAGCTCTCATTGACTTAGATCGCATACTATCAAATGTTTGGATGAGTGGTAAAGACGAACTGAAGAATCTCTGGATGAAAGGTGTCTTGGCCTTATCGGGGTATTGTACTGGTATTCGTCTGGTAGTTCTGAGGAAAACAACAAAGAACCTGAATCAGTTTAGCCAATAATCTGTCGCACAGGTCAACCAGGCATATTCAGAATGGACGTCGAGAACTTTATAGACAAAACGTCACATTGTTCCTCGTCTACACCTTCTTACATTTCTGTAAAATAGTATACTGAATAGGTCAAAATAAATATTATTGGCAAATAGGTAACTGAATTATATTTCTTGATAAGTTCTGACAAATTAAACACACTGGTGGCAAATTTATTTCATTTTTATTCTCATTCACCCGCATTTTTAAAGCAGCTCTCCAGCCATTCACAAGTGTCCTGGCTCCACGCGAACGCATTTCTGTTTTGTTTTAACAATTTTGTCTTAGTTTATTTCCATGACCGATATTTATTTCTTATTGTTTGTTTGTTTTTCCGTGTATCCCTCATATGTATCACTGCGGCCACTACTACTTTTGAGGTAAACGAAATTACCTATACCTTTTCAAAACCAGAATTTGGCTTAAGTGTTTATCACGACCATTACTAACTTGCGTAGTGCACCATATACTTTATTTCACGTTTGAATAATTCATGAAAATGCCTTTCATTAATTAGGACTAAGTACTGAGTTTGTAATAGAAAATCCGTTGAAGATGAGTTTTCACTTCATTTTGACATTCTAGTATTGTGCGGGTGATAAAATCGAGAAGAATGAGATGGTCTGGGCTTGTGGCGCGTATGGTTGAGGAGAGGGGGTGTATAGGGTCTTGGTGGAGAAACCGGAGGGAAGTAGGCCACTGGGGAGACCTAGGCATAGATGGGTGGATAATATTAGGATGGATCTCCAGGAGGTGGGATGTGGGTATATGGACTGGATTGGACTAGCCCAGGATAGACAGTTGGCGGACGCTTGTGAGTGCGGTAATGAATCTTCGGGTTCCGTGAAATGCGGGGAATTTCTTGACTAGCTGCAAACCAATTAGCTTCTCAAGAAGGACTCTGCTTCATGGAGTGAGTGAGTATTTATGCTTGCCTGAGGTTTCGCTGTGTTCACACAGTTTATGAGCTCTTGAAAATTTTTAATTTAGGGATTTAAATGAAGAATGAAGGACCATAGACCTGAGCGAGGTTATTGCTTTGGAATCCTGACATGTGAAAGTGTTAGTTTTATTTCTATGTGATAATTTGCATCGTTGACGTTAGGTAGATATTGCAAACTATACTTTAGATATGAAAATAGTTCATGAAACTCTTGTCTGTCATTTTTAAAGTACCGTTAATTGATGAATAACCTTAAATGGAAGTGCCGGTATGTTTCGTGACAGAAGCAAACCTTTTCTATTGTGAACTGAAAGGTATAACTCGAGAAACTAAAATTAGGATTATAAAGCTTAGCTGAACATTGACTTATGTATAAAACAAACTGTGTTTTTTTTTTAATTTCTGCTAGGTTAATTTTCAGTTTATGGAAGGAAAAGAATAGTTCTCAGAGAGCTAGTTGTGAGAGTCGCTGATGGAAGAAACTGATTAAAAATTGTGTCTACTAGTAGAGGTTTAACAGTCGGGTTCTCCTACCACCCAGTTAAGTGGATCCTTTTTTTAACCACGAAATGGCCTTTTCAACGACACTGTTTAAATTTCAGGTTCTTCTGCTGCAGAAGTCGGTATCTCCTATGTCACCAATGAGTCATTAGGTCACGAACAAAGCAGGCCTTTTCCAGATAGGTCTGTGGCTTCAATTATATTGAATGTTTCCTCACGGATAACTGAAAAGGGTTGATCCTCCAGTCTTAGTGGCTTTGCGTGATTTTGTCGCTCCCGAATTCTGCAAATTACATGTTACGAATTGTCATGAAATGCCTGGATCTTAGCCGAATTATTTGGTTTAGGATGAGGCCCAGTGGTTTTTCTTATGAACATGGCAGTGGGATTTAGATATCTACAAACGCCTGGACGTTTCGTTATCAGCAGAGCAGTTATTATCAACTTCTAAATGTTTCTCAAATATGTAGCTTTTTGCTTCTAAAATATTTCATTTTGCCTAGGGGATTTCTAGTAACGTAACAAATTTTATAAACATGCCACCAAATTATCTACACAAAGTACTGAACAGGGTGTACCTGCATTGTCCTGCAATGGCCCATTCGTCAAAACGCGCCAAAATATCTTCGAAAATATGGTGCCAGTGTCTTACTTCGCCATGCGTATGTATAATAGAACGACTTTGTTCTGAAGATTTTTGCTTCTCACTGGTTTGAACGAGCACCAGAAACCTATCCTGTGGTTGAGGATATAAAATATGATTGAACGTGTTTCGTAAAATTAAGCGGAATGTTCCAAAGACACGCAGGTTTTGTTGCCAGGAAGGCTGTTTATTCGATTCTGTATCAAGTTTAAATAAACATGGAATGGATAATAAACAGTGGTCGAGTTTGTGTTTTTTTCTTTAAACTCAAAGGATTTTGACGCACATTTTGCATTACAATTTGGACAAATGAGTTTCAATCACGGGGGCCAAATATTCTTAGGCAATTTAAGAAAGTACTGATAGGTCAAGTGTAACTATTGGAATCAGGAGAGGCAATTAAATCCCCTTTTACGCAGTTTATGGCAATGAAATTTTGTAAATGTTTCAGCGAAGTCAATATCCATGAATGAAGAGATAAATCCTGTCTTCTGTACCACATTAATTAGATAATATACATAAATGGTAGTGACAGTCTGTGTGAATAATAGTACCTACATCACATCGAGAGTAACAGAAGTGCCGTTGGCTGTGTGCATCAAAATTATTACACGAGTAATTAAACTTTTATGGCGCGCTGTTCAGTTATTCCTCAAATAATCAAAACACCCTGCAACTAACCTCCAAGCTGGACTAGAAATGAGTTTATATTTTAAAGTTAAATAACGCTTGCATAATGGCATTTCTTGCAGAGATGGTTGTAATTAAACTCTGCACATACAACATAGTGGAAACACGAAGTTATAAGGGTGGCAGCCATTGAATTAATGATATAGAATTGACATTACAGCCCCCAGTGAGCACTGCTTTGCTTTTAGAGTTGTAGTCTGTCTTGGGTGCTAAGTGGACTGAGTTATTACCGACAGACTGGGGGCTCTTCACTCGCACAGGGGTGTGAGTGGAACCTACGGCCGGCCTCAATCTGGAGGGGAATAGCAGTATCTCTGTCTGAACTGGCAGTTACTTACTTACATACTTGCTTGCTTACTTACTTACTCCACGGAGCAGAGTCCGTTTTGAGAAGCTAAACGTTTCTCAGCTAGTCAAGAAATTCCACTCATTTTATGGAACCCAAAAGCTCATTACCGCATTTACAAGAGCCCAACACCTGTGCCTACCCTGAGCCAGATCGAGCCAATTCATACCCCCACATCCCACTTCCTGTAGCTTCATCTTAATATTATCCTCCTCTCTACGCCTGGGTCTCCCAAGTGTTCTCTTTCCCTCAGGTTTCCCCACCAAAACTCTATGTACTTCTCACATCTCCCCATACGTGCTACATGCCCCGCCCATCTCATTCTCGATTTGATTACCCGAATAATATTTGGTGAGGAGTACATATCATTCAAATCATTAAGCTCCTATTTATGTAGTTTTATCCACTCCCCTGTTACCTTGTCCCTACTAGGCCCAAATATTCTCCTCAACACCCTATTCTCAAACACCCTCAGCCTACGTTCCTCCCTCAATGTCAGCGACCAAGTTTCACACCCATACAGAACAACAGACAAAATTATAGTTCTGTATATCTTACTCTTTATATTTTTGGATAGCAAATTGGAAGACAAAAGATTCTGCACTGAACGATAGCAAGCATTCCCTGATTTCAATCTACTCTTAATTTCTTCCTGCTTAGAATTTTGATCCATTAAGGCTGTTCCCAAATACTTGAACTGTTACACCCTTTCAAAAGAACTATTATCTTTCTTCATATTGTGACTCCGTCCTGCATTCTGTTCTCGAGACATGACCATGTACTTACGCGTAGTTTTATCAGCATTTGCTTCTAGTCCAATCTCTTTACTAGTAACTACTAAAGCTTCCGTATTTTTTTTACAGTATGTGCCCTTCTGCCCAATATATTAACATCATCAGCGTAAACCAAAAGTTGATGTGTACCATTTAATTTCAAGCAATCCTGGTTTACCTGAACCGTCCTATTGGCGTACTGTATAGCGAAGTTGAATAACAATGCCGATAAAGCGTGTCTGAACTGACAATCCAACCCATATTCTCCCGACGTCCAGCCCGTAGCCTGGATAATGTGAACGCTAACTGACATGCATGGGCTGTCATTACATGTAAAAAGTTTAGAAATAAGTAGGCAGAGTGCTCATTGAGAACGAAGCGTGGTATTGAGACAGTATGGTAAAAGTTGCAGTGAATTAGGATTAGGCTATGGACGCATGAGAAAGAGTAGAATTAGAAACAATGACATAAAAGCATTATTAGATATATATTTTGTTAAAAAGGAATGTGAATAATATGGAGTACTTTATGGATATTGTGAGGTATGTACGGACGATGCGAAAATATCAAAAGAAGACTGGGCATTGTGCGAATAAACGCAAATTTGAGGCACTCTCGTGCAATCATTTTGGCAGTGGAAAATAAATAAATATTACACATTCTTGATTTCAAACTTTCGCCGTGTTCTGAATGCTGTAAGCTTTCTTCTGGGTAATTCCCCGGCGTCTGAGTTATATATACCGACGTTTCGGAACAATGTTCCATATTTGTAGGTGGATAGGTATGAAGAATGACTAGGTTTGAGAATGTTTGAGTATTTATACGGGAAAAGGCTTGGCTCGAAAATAGCCTGAGCCATTAGGAAGGAGAGTGACAGGGTAGGGACTGGTCCGAGTGCAGAAAGAGGCTGTGGAGGGTAACGACCCACATGGTAGACACGGGGGCGTAAGTGAAGGAGACTGGGCGCGTGTCGGGGTGAGCCGTGGATGGTATAGGTCAAACTATTGTGTTTTAGGTGGCTGTCTCCTTTCCTTAATTTGTGTAGAAGGGGTTTCCAAGATTTGCTTAACCTTTTGGCGCCGGAATGATTTTTTTTAATTTTAGCACACACTGTATATAAAATGTGAATAACACAGGAACAAAATAAGTTAGAATTATGAAACAAACTGCATTTTGAAGAGAAAAAGCCGGAGAGTATATACCATGTTTCAAATATTCGGTACCATTATTTGTTGAATAAGTATATAAAATGCAAAGTTTAGGGGTTAGCGGTGCGGTACGACAACTATGGTGGTCGTTAGGCGTCAACGGGTTAAGGTCAGGCCATCTTCTGTGTTGATGTTGTATGGGCGCATTTCCAGTTCAGTAGCTTCCTAGTCATTCTTCATACCTATCCGCCTATGAAGATGGAACAGAGTGTTCCGAAACGTCGGCATATAAAACTCAGACTCGGGGGAATTATCCAGAAGAAAGCATACAAGCATTACACATTCTGGGTGCGCGTTTGTAGGCTTATGTATCCAGCATGCAATGCCCCATATCATATTGTCATATGTGGCCTGTCCGGCTCTACAATATTTTTGCACATTATGCCATAAACGGCATGATTTTCGGGGGAGGAGAGGGTGGATTTGTGAAACGTAAAATGTATGTTCTGATTTTCGCTACAATTTTGACTGAAATATTTTCTATTATAAAAAGAATGGCGAAAGAAAAGTGTTGGAGGCCATACCCACGTGAGTTTTGTAAGGTGTGAATCCACGTAGTAAAAGTAGCCTAACACCCCTGTACTCTTAACCCTTTAAACGCCGAATTAAATCCCATCTTCCATTTGCTGGCGTTATTAGGAGCTCACCATATTCTCCTCATTAGCAGAATAAGGGTTAATATACGTTTGTTTATGGAAGGTTCCACTGTGTATCACAAGAGGGAATATTAAGTTTAAAATGTCACTCACATATCCAGATTAGTGACATTGTTGTTTTTCATTTGAAAGTTAAATATGAACACAGCTGGGATATTCAAGTGAGGTATGACGGGCCGTGACATGACGGGGGTTTGTGCTTTGGAATGTCGTAGGCCATGGAATAAAAGTTTGCTACAGGGAAGCAAGAGAAGCAGATCGCTTGATTATACGCGTAGGTACCGAGTATATTGTTTTCCTGGTAAATGAAGGAAGAAAAGTAAAAAAAAAGAGAGACGGTTTTCATGTAAATATAATTTCACCCGTAACCCACAGTGGAAGGGTTACGTAGTAAACAATATGGTGGGTCAGTAAAAAGTGACTGGTTTTTATCCTGTGTGTGGATCTTCTCAGAGTCATCAAACTTCCTCAGACATCCGTGGTCCACCCACCCTCCTGTGCAATAACTAATGCGGATAAAGCGACCGGAGCGGTTTGGTGACCTGAAACGTGAATCAAGTGCTGAGGTTAGGGAAAGAAGCTGTACTACCTCACTTCTATAAATTTTCACGTAATCTTTCTTAGAAACAGGAACAAATTCAAGTTATAACTTGATAAATTAACATTTTATTGACGTATGATTTTGGTTCATATTTTAAAAGGTTATTTATTCAACACCTACTGCTATATCTGCTAACAATTGGAACTTCCTTTTCACGGTTTTATTGGTTTCATTTCATTACTCGACGGTACCTTACAAATGTCTGCAGGGAGTATGAACACCAGTTGGGGCGAGATTTCCCTACCCTCCCAGATGGGTCTTGGGACCCACACAGCCTGCTGTAAAATTGGTACTGGTTATACAGCGCCCTGTTCTTGGCGTTAACCACCCACCCCCATCTAGCGCCGAGGTTAAACAGAGTCACGCTCTACCTCTATTCCCCCTCTGGGCCTTCATGTCTTGTCGTAGGGCACACTTTGCCCCCCCTCCCCTGCCCTTGTACTTTTAGGTACGTTCGCAAAATTGCGAAGAGCGACGTTTGGTTTCGTCATGTATGTACTTCTGTCTATTCGTCCCATGGAACAGCTCTGTTCCCACTGGACTCGTTTTCGTGAAATTTGATATGTATTTTGAAAACTCTTTCAAGAAACTTGAGGGTTGTTTGACCGTGCATCTTCCTCATGAAATAATTTGAAATGCCAACTTAATGCAATAAGTTGGCATTTCATATTCTTTCGAGAAAATTTAAGTTTTTTAATGTCTGACTAAAATGGTTACTTTACTTGAAGACCTTCGTACTTTTATGATAATAGCTCGCTTAATTCTTCTTAACATGAGAAATGTTAGAAAAAAAGGTTGTAGAGAAATCAAAACAGACGTTTTGTGTTCAATGTTTTTTTGTTTTTCGGAAAATCGTGCAGTTTAAGAGATAATGTGGAAAAATACTGCAGAGCCGGGCAGGCCACAGAAGACAAAATGGCGCATGCGCTTTGCATGCTGGATTATTAAGGCTACGGACAGACACTCAGAATATGTAATAGTTTGTACTTTTTCACTTAAACAATGGTTAAGCGCACTCGCCTCATTGTTACGTTTATAAGTACAGTGCTTCTGTTGCTCCTTATGCTGGCAGCGAGAGCTGTGATAAACTACGTTTGTTGTGGAATGTGAACACAAAAATTTGTTTAGGTCCGTGCTATTGCGGTCTACAAAACATTTGCTATCCTGTAATCGTTCGAGGGCTTTGTAGCTCTTGATGTGATACTAATGCGTATCAGCTGATCTAACCACAGCTTAGCGAATAGTGTGGCTGTCGATTCGCACTAATGGGTTCTGAGATTGTCCTGCCACATTTTGGTGCTAACAGCGTTGCAGAAATGGAAACTTTGAACTTGCCTCGACGGGACCAAGTTGATGAATAAACAGAACTGATAGGTGAACATTTGCTGAACTCTGAGCTGCGATCTTCGCTCTCTCCGAGCATTCGATGAATACACAACCAAGTAACTGCTTGTGTCATCCATCAAGGGAGGCTGGCAGCCAGCGATAGAGGATGGCTCGACAGTGATAGATAACACTGCCAGAGCAACTGATAATGGCGCAAAGAGAAATAGATAATGGCGATCAAGTTAATGGAATGAAGGGATACGATGAAACAAAGGCATAAAGCGGAGGAAAAAAAGGCAAGTGACTCACAAAAGATGCGATTTAGAAGACTCGGTGCATGTGAAGAAACACCGATAACGAGAATAAAGTCATGAGAAGAAATTAACACGAGAGAAGTCGAGGAAGAGGAAAGAAGAGGTGTGGAAGGAACGTAAGAGTGGCGGAAGACAGGGGAAGGAGAGAATGAAGAAACAAAACAGGAAGAGTAAAGGCGTAAGTAAAATTATGGTGGAAAGAGATAGAAGAGGTTCTTAGACCTCGGAGGAAAAAAAAATTGCAGAAACAGAATTAAGTGAGCCGTCATGAATGAAGAGGATTCGAGGAAAATGTTTACAAATAGTAATAACATCTATCCCTATGGAACAATGGAGCAATGGAGCAAAGTCTCTCTCGAGAAACTGAGAGTTTACAACTTGGGTCAAAATTTCTCCGCATTTTGCGGAACCAGAAGGTGCATTACCTAATTCACAACAACCCGCTTCTGGTCCCAGTCCTTAGCCAGATTAATCCTGTCTATGAAGCCCTGTTCTACTGCATTCATAATGAATTCCGTGAAAATCGACCCAGTGATATCTCTACTTTACCTTGAGGCGAAAATGAACATAGCTCAAGGCTTTAAACATTTATTGCCCTATTTGGGTGAGGTTTGGTACACAATGTCCGCACCTTAACAACTTTGAGCGTTTTAAGAGTTTCGTTCATATCGGCACACGTCAACCCGTGAATTCCTTAAGGGCGTATGAAATTACATGTACGTGTGTACACCTTGAACTCGCGTGACTTTTTAAAGTAAAGAAACCCCCGTAAAATTTGTATACTTCATCACTTGGTACGCCAATTGCAATCTCGTTGTTGATATTATTGCGAGAGAAAAATATTATATCAACATGGGCCCTAAATTCAGCCTTCAAATAATATCGTAGTTATGTTTTACGAAAATTGTGACATGAAGCGTCGCTTAAGACATTTGCTGCCCACAATGACCTGCAGTTGCTGTGCTGAAGCAGCGAGCTGCTTTTGGAAGAATTTGTACTTTTTTCCCGTCTGTTTTCTTGAATCTTCCGAACAATTACAGCACCCAAAATTTCGTTTGTATCTGAGATTTTTTTTTCTGATATACCAGCTTCTGCATTTATCCTTATTAGCAGAAGTACAGGGTATTTAAGTGTGCCAAACGCGGTGACTACGCACGCAAACATGCAAGAAGCCACCGATTTCCAGTTGAGTAAAGAGAAACCAACTTGATGCCACTTATTTTATTATATATTCAATACTTATTCAATGCTTAACATGTTTCGGCCGTTAATACGACCATCTTCAGGAGTTTGCGACTAACTGGTTGTTATTTCATGGGTGGTATCTGGTTTGGTGTGTGTTGGCGTTCCGTTTCAGTGTGGCTATGGCGGTGTG
>Ga0123355_10013302_pt1 | contig 12796 bp, 11 predicted proteins | sample TergutEmb28metaG_3_FD_89872 | JGI IMG/M metagenome (GOLD analysis project Ga0123355, IMG submission 89872) | Embiratermes neotenicus P1 segment gut microbial communities from Petit-Saut dam, French Guiana - Emb289 P1 | ecosystem: Host-associated > Arthropoda: Insects > Digestive system > Gut ...
CAAATTGCAAAGCGGCGAACAAAATTACAACAGGCCATAACACCCACGAAATAAAGTCATGCGCTCCTGCTTTTGCCTTTAACTCAACCATGACATTCCGCTCATCAGCCATTTCAATATTTAGCTTTCGCGCAAACTCAGCATCCTTCTTCATCATTCGCGTACTGATAAATCCTCCGAAACCACCGGTGAAAGACCCGGCCCCAATTCCAATAAGCACAAAAGAAACAACACCAACATCAGTTAAAATTGCAAGTAAAATTCCTACAGTCAACATCAATGCCCCCCAAACAGAGCCAATCATATACCACTTGAATGGATTTTTCCTCATTGACTTTCCTCCTCAAAAATAAATATTTCTTCGATTGACATTTCAAAATGCCGTGCAATCTTAAATGCAAGCGTAATAGAAGGATTATACCGCCCATTTTCAAGACTACTGATTGTTTGACGGGTAACAGAAAGAGCATCCGCCAGTTCTTCTTGCCGTACTCCTTTTTCTTTTCGTATTGCCTCTAATCGGTTTTTCAACCCAACCACCTCCAACGTAAAGCATACTTTACATGAATGTATCACAGTCAAAAATAAATGTCAAGCACACTTTACATTTTCTCTGAAGTTTTTTTGCCATAATATGCTCAAGGCAGAGTTGTATAGTCGACGAGAGGCTTTTTTATAGAATGTCGGTGTCATTTTAATCAATCGAGCAACTTGTTGAAAATCGGATTAGCTATTACTACGGCTGACTAGAGTTTATTGTAGTTGCTCAACATGCGCAGGGGTTGAAAATTGGTAAAAGGCTATGGAGCGAGGCAGCTGCATTCTTTAATTCTGTCTGTGCAAAATTTATTTATCTTATCTCTGATTTCTAGTGCAATACGGGCTTTTACGACTATAGTGGATTCACAAGAATACAGACCGATAAGGCCGTGTATAATTATTCAGCAGGGCAGAAAGCATTTGATATATATTTGTATAACTATAAATCATAGACTACAGACAAATCATAAGTAAGCAGGTGAACAGTGCTGCCCGTAATCAAAATTGCACTTTGTCTATACTCTGAAAGGGCTGTCTGCTTGTTCACTACAGGCACATAAGTATGGTAAAATAATACTTAAAAGAAAAGTGCAATACCTCCTTACCTTTATTTTAGGAAGAGTTTATTATGATTTTGAATTTATACATTAGGGAGAATATGAATGCTAATGAACAAAGACGAGTTATACAAAATTACAATAGACGGCACGCCAGATTTATCTACACAGTCATTAATAAAAGCCAACCCAAATCTTTCAAGGGCCTGACCAGTATTGTCTAAGCTGCAAAACAAAAGTTTCATAACTCTTGTACGGGAATATGCAAGCGTCACACACGAAAAAACCGGATATACTGGAACTAGTGAGTGTGAGCATATTGCGGTATAGAATTTATTAATATGACACATAGTTGTCATACTATAGGTGGTACAATAAAATTGTTCTTCGCCTGTAAAAAAGAGCAAGAACACAAAAAAATTTTGGAGGTAAGAGTATGGTTGAATCATTAAAGGCTCTTTTAGAAGATTGGAAAGAAACAAGAAGTATTACATTAGGTTTTTTAGAGGAATTAAGCGATGCAGATCTTGATAAAAAACTGCCACGAAATAATTTAAACACTATCCGCTTGCAAGCTTATGAATTAACATTATTTCAGAGGGATATTGTCAACTCCCTGGGCACGAACGTGTTAGTATATGAGGAAGAGTATAATTACGTAAACATGCCAACTCACAGTTTAATAGAAAAAATGAACGAACTTGACACTCAGCTAGAAAAAGCCCTTGGGCTCTTGAAGGGTACTGAAGTAATGGAGCACTATGGCCAGCAAAGAAATGTGCATCATATTGTTTCCATGATGATAGGGCACGAAAGTATGCATATCGGCCAAATTATTGCGTTTTGCTATGCGACAGGGATAGACGTTCCAGCGTCAATTGCAGAGCCAATGGCCCTTGAAGGGTAGAGGAGTTGACTAGATGATTGAAATACCAGAAACCTATGTTTTATCAAAACAAATTGAAGAAACCCTTGTTGGGAAAACAATTAAAACAGTTACGGCAAATGCCCATCCCCATAGTTTTGCCTGGTATTCTGGTGACCCTGCCGAATATCATGCAAAGTTAAAAGGCAAAGAAATAACAAGCTCAAACCCCGGCACCGGATATACTTGTGGTGGTAATACTGAAATTATATGTGAGGACATGCTTTTAGTTATAAGCACGCCCATAAAATATAACGAACCCGGTAAAAAGCTGCCTAAATCGCACCAGCTATTGTTGGAGTTTGAAGACGAGTCTCATATGAGTTGTACTGTACAAATGTGGGGGGCCATGCTTTGCGCTTCGTTATCAGACAAAGAGGTAATGGGGCATTTTGCAAATTCTCACTTACCAGATCCATTAACAGATGCTTTTGACAAAGCATATTTTGATGAGATATGGAGTAACACAAAACAGACACTAAGTGCAAAAGCGTTCCTTGCTACAGAGCAAAGAATCCCAGGGTTGGGAAACGGAGTTTTACAGGATATTTTATTCAATGCCAGGGTTCATCCAAAACGCAAGCTTGCTGCAATGGGAGATGAAGAGAAGGAAAGTTTATTCCGTAGTGTAAAATCCACACTTTTGCAAATGAAAGACGGTGGTGGACGCGATACAGAGAGAGACTTGTTTGATAAAAACGGCGGCTACAAGACAATACTTTCAAAAAGTACACTAATTTACCCATGCAGTGTATGTGGAGGGGAGCTGGCAAGGCAAGCATTTCTTGGCGGTAATATTTATTTTTGTCGGATATGCCAACCGTTATAATGTAGTTATTATAGTAATTCAACTGGAAAACCGTCCAGTTAAATTGCACAGTCTGCAAAGTGAATTACCACAATAGACAAAATGCGACTTTGTTGTTTTTTCTCAGATTGGCGATAACGAAATTGCATAGCAACTACCTAACATAATAAAACCTCAGTTGGTTACTGAGAGTAACCAACTGAGGTTTTATTCATTCAACTATACATATTATGAAAGGAGAAAGTAAGACTATGAACCTGGAAAACATCCCGATGATACCTGCAAAAACCATCGTAACCAAGCTGGCCTCCACTGGCTGGTTTGGCGTAGACTACAATATGAATATTTACCGTGGCTGCTCACATGGGTGTATCTACTGTGACAGCCGCAGCGACTGCTATCGCAATGTAGACTTTGATACGGTAAAAGTCAAAGAAAACGCACTGCAGATTATACGAAACGAACTGAGGCGCAAGGTAAAAACAGGCGTAATAGGCTCTGGCTCTATGAGTGACCCGTATAACCCATTGGAAGAGACACTTAAATTAACACGCAATTCTCTAGAGCTTATGAACGCATTTGGCTTTGGTGCGTCCATATGCACAAAATCTGCTCTTGTTGCCCGTGATGTAGATGTTCTTTCGGATATCAAGACAGATTCCCCAGTAATTGTAAAGTTTAGCATAACAGCGGCATGCGACGAACTTAGCAAAAAAATTGAGCCATTTGTCTCCACAACATCTGAGCGCTTTGAGGCACTTGCCCGTTTAGCGGAAAAGGGCATTTTTACCGGTGTTTGGATTAACCCAGTGCTGCCATTTTTGACCGATACGGAGGAAAATATTTTAGCATTGGTACGCATGGCAAAAGAAGCTGGGGCAAAGTTTGTTATAACTTTTATGGGAATGACTTTAAGAAGCGGTAATCGTGAATATTATTACGAGCATCTATCAGACCTGGAAGTACGTGCTAAGCACATAAAACGCTTTGGGAATAGCTACGTATGCACTTCTCCGAAAGCAAAAAAATTGTGGAATATTTTTAAAAAAGAATGTGAACGACTGGGGCTATTATATGAAATGAAAGCCATCACCGCCCATAACTTAATGGGGTATACGGATAGGCAAATGACGCTGTTTTGACACTAGGCTATGGTATACTAGATTCATATATCTAAATATGGAGGAATAAGCATGGATATGACACCACGCCAAAGAATTATAGCGTCTCTTATGCATATGGAAACTGATATAGTGCCATTTTCTTTAGGTTTTGGGATAAACAATCCTGCAAAGGTAGCGTTTGCTTACTATATGAAAAAAGATATTGCAGAGATAAATTCTTTTTTTACTTTGCTCTCTGATATTAGGCATGTTTATCCTAAATATATCGGGCCAAAGAATAGAGATATTATGTTGCCGGATGGCTCCTTTATTGACATATGGGGTGTAACACGAAGTCCAGTAAAGAATGATGTTGACACTTACATGGAAATAAGCAATTTCTCCTTGGCAAATACAGACACATTAAAACATATTGACCACTATGCTTTCCCAGACATAAATTGGTTTGATTTTTCTGTTATTCCGGAGCAAATAGAGCAATATGGCAAAGAAGGCGAATATGCAATAATGATAGGCAATGGAAACCTATTTGAATCGTCGTGGTATATGCGTGGGTTTGAATTGATGCTTGCCGATTTACTTATTGAAAAAGAGTATGTGCATTATTTACTTACAAAAGTGACAGATTTTTTCATACAATATTTTCGTAAGGCGCTAGAAGCCGCAAAAGGAAAAATTGACCTTGTGTTTACTGCGGATGATATAGGCTCTCAAAAGGATTTGTTAATTTCTCTTCCACTTTGGGAAGAAATGATTAAGCCGTATCATATAAAATTAAACAAAGAAATTCATAGATACGGCGCTAAAATAATTTACCATACCGATGGTGCAGTTATGAAAGCGGTCCCGGGTTTGATTGACATGGGTATTGACGTTTTAGAAGCCCTTCAATTTGATGCTTATGGGATGGACCCCGTAAAGTTAAAGGAAATGGCCGGTGATAAGCTAAGTTTTCATGGTGGTGTAAGCGTGCAAACTACACTGCCTTTTGGTACACCTGATGAAGTTGAAGCAGAGGTAAAGGAGCGCATACGTGTTTTAGGTAGGAACGGTGGATATATACTAGCACCTTCTCATGCTATACAAGCAGGTACTCCGCCTGAAAACATTTATGCGTTTTTGAAGGCTGCCGGTAGGAATGTCTAGAAAATCAAGTCCCATTCCACAAACCTCATTCGGTTAATAGCCGCCATTAATTCATACTGTCGCGGCATGTCCATAAAACGGTTCATTGTGGTGAAAAATCCGGTATCTACAAGGTTTAGGCTTTCATTAGCAATTTTATCGTATAACTCCTTAACTTTCACGCTTATATCTACCGCCTTAACGGCGGTTTTTTTATTGTGGCTCAAACCCCGTATAGATAGTGCCAATGCTTCCAATTCATCCATACTTTCATCTTCTTTTGCTAAATATCTTAGCATCAACGCCAATGCATTAACTTGTGCTTCTGTGGCAATATCATGTAAGTTACGAATATCAATTCGTTCATCACCGATAACTATAAAACCCGTGTCCGATACAGACAACTTTTCCCGGCTGCCGCCATTTGGGTATGAAGAAAACCCACTCTTAACTATACGTGCATTTTCCCATGATGCAGGACAGGGGAGGGCTTGCGTTAAAGAAACTAATGACTTCCCTTTTTCTGTTACGTTACTCATTATAAATTCGTCCATCATGTAAATACTGTCTGCAACAGACAAGTACTCTCCACTGCCGCCAATTACTAGAATTGTAGAAATTCCCATTGCAGATAGTTCTTGCACTCTGTCTGTAAACGGCGTAATCGGTTCTTTTTTGATAAGCTCTTTCATTACGTTATCACGTATCATAAAGTTTGTGGCACTGCGGTCTTCATCAATAAGCAAAAGTTTTGCGCCCAAGGCTACTGCCTCCATTATATTTGCCCCTTGAGAGGTAGAGCCAGATGCATGAGTTGTAGAAAAATCCTTTGGGTTGCCGCCAGGTATCCATTTGATAAACGGCGAAATATTTACATGTGAAACAGCACGTCCATCCTCAGCCGTGATGGTTGTTGCAGTGCTGCAAGTGATACACAACTCACGGCCGTCTCCGGCCACGTGGTTGTATATACCAGCAGAAATAGCATTTAGCACAGTGGATTTGCCGGAGTATCCCCCGCCAGTTATAACTGTAACGCCACGTTTTATTCCCATGCCCTTAATACCGGCAACTTCAATTTCGCAATCTACGGGGCTTTTAAATGGAATAGCGGATTTTGCCGGTTTATCACTTCCACGTTCCCGGGCTAAGATACTGTTATTTGCTATAAATGCACAGTATTCGCTATTTTGTAAGAATGTGCGTATTAATTGTTGTATGTTTTCTAACTCCAGTGCGGATTCCAACCCTTTGTTGTCAAACTCACGGATAAATTGCTCTGTTGCGTCGGGCAGTTGTTTTAGTAACATTGTTTTTGCCCTGTCAAGCTTTAAGTATGGCAATTGAACCTCCATGCGTATACACAGGCATATGAGGTCTGCAGGTGGGTCTTCGTATCTGCATTCGTAGATAGTTGCACCTTTTCCGTCCTGATAGTCTTTTGCGGGAATGTTCGCAAAATAAGCAGAATTGCGCACCATTACTTTGCCATCAGGATTGTACAAAGTAAACTTTCCGTTGTCACGGTCTGGGCGGGAACGGTTTGCGTATCCGGCATTTATAGCTTCGAAGTAAGACCTTATTTCCCTGAGACAGTAATCTGCAGCGGCAGTGGTGAAGTTCGTAATATTAAGCAGGTTTACAGGTATGGCGATGGTGATTGTTGGGCGGTCTAGAGATAGTTTGTTTGTGCGGTCAAAGGTATAGGCAATCTCGTTGTGCCAAAAAGTAGACTCCCGCCGTATACCTGTGCGTTCTCCGTCATGGTCTCCATTGGGTTTTACGTAAATTACAACACATTCTCCGTCGTAAATTTCTTTTTGTACTGGCTTACCGTCTACAACTTCGCTGTAGCGGTATGTGGTAGTTTTGTTGTCTGTAATGCGGTCTAAATAGTAACGCAATCTTTTCAATTGATTTCCTCCGTTTTATGGAGGTGGACGAAACAAAAAACGCCGCTGATAAAACCAGCGGCGCAAAATAACCTATGTATGTTTTAAATTAACAAAAGGTTTAATGCGGTGCAGACAAAATGGTTTTATCAGATGTAATATTTGGCATTTTCATTTTGTCCAACCTCCTTAAGTTTTAATTATATTTATGTTACAAGTATATTTTAGCAAAAAAATCAGAGAAAAGCAACTGTGAATGTCAATGGTTATAACAAACGCTTTATGGGTTTGTCGTATGTCAACAGTTTTGTCATATTTATTCACAGTTGCGGTTTAACTTAATATTCAACACCGTAAGGCCAAGAACTAATCCCCCCAAAATCATAAACATTTACATAACCCATAGACACTAATAAGCTGGTTGCACTGCGGCTCCGGTTTCCGCTTTGGCAATATACCAAAATAAGTGCGTAATTATCTGACACAATACTATTTACTGTATATTCTATGTCAAAAGACGGCAATAAAATTGCACCTGGGACATGACCGGTTGCAAATTCATATTCGCTTCTTACATCCAAAATTATTGCGTCTGGGTAGCGAGTCATTAAATCTTTTGCTTGAGATGCGGTAATGCGTCTGTTGCGGTTCATATCTTCTCCCCCTGCATATGTCGGATAGTCATAGTCATGAGCGTAAATAGAATATTCCTCTTGATTATATTCCTGCTCATGAACAAAAGTATAATCTTGAGTATCACCATAATCCTTAGTATCCTTAGATGTGCTAAACATAACCACCGCAATAATCACAATAGTCATACAAACAGCAACACACAAAAGAACTTTCACTTTTTCGCTCATCAAAATTTCTCCTATCAAATAATATGCAACGTCGGACAAAATGTTCGGACAATGTTGAAGATATGTTCTAAGACACTTTCTAAGAAATAGTATAGCAAAATATTTTAACCTAAGATATACTGTCTATTGAGGTGTATACATATGAAGCCAATAATTCAACTAGACCAGAGCTTAATAAACAAAATTGCCGCAGGTGAGGTAGTAGAGCGCCCCCTTAGCGTAGTAAAAGAATTAACAGAAAACGCCATTGACGCAGGCGCAACAATTATTACAGTAGAAATATCTGATGGCGGCCTTACAATGATACGTGTAACCGACAATGGCGGTGGAATTTCTGCAGACCAGTTGCAGCTTGCCTTTTCTCGTCATGCAACCAGCAAAATTGCTACTGCAGACGACCTTTTTCAAGTGCAAACCCTTGGCTTTAGAGGGGAGGCATTATCCAGTATAGCTGCAGTTTCTCGAGTGGAAATGCTTACAAAAATGCCACAGGCTGTAATGGGTACGCGGGTAGAAATACACGGCGGGGTAATCCAATCTCGCCGCGATATTGGTTGTGCAAACGGCACTACTGTTGTAGTTTCAAATTTATTTTACAACACCCCGGCTCGGCGTAAGTTTTTGAAAAAACCACCGACAGAGGCCGGTTACATTTCTGATTGTTTGGAGCGGCTTGCACTTGGAAACCCAGGGCTTACATTACGCTATATCAATAATGGCAAAATAACCTTCCAAACCAGTGGTAATGGAGAGCTTAAAACAGCATTGCTAAATATTTACGGTAGGGAAGTTGCCACCAAGGTGATAAATATTGATGCAAAAACAGAGGAGCTACACCTTTTTGGGCTTGTTGGCAAACCAGAACTGGCAAGGGGCAACCGTAGCCACGGTAGTTTTTTTATTAATGGCAGATATATACAAAGCAAGCTATTAACCAACGCAATAGAATCTGCAATGCGCACTATGTTACCAGCGGGCAAATTCCCGCTGTTTGCATTAAACTTAAGCTTACCTTTTGACATGTTGGATGTAAATGTTCACCCAACAAAAATGGATGTGCGGTTTGCAGATGAAGAGGGTATTTTTCAATTTGTAGAAAGTGCTGTGCGAGAGGGACTTTCAGAACATAATTTGATTCCTTCTGTAAGACAGCGGCCAAAGTCAAACACAATTGAAAAACCAGAAGTAGAGCAACTTTCATTATTCCCTATATCTTTAGATAAGAGCTTAGAAGCTACGCAACCTCTTTCCGGCGCAGAGCTGTCAGCCATTTTTCTACCGGAGGATAATTTTACGGAAGAGCATGAGAATATAGAAACTGTGATTAGAGAGATGTATCTGAACCCGTCGAAAGCTGTGTCTGCGAAAGAGAAATCTTACTATAAAAAAATTGTAGGTGAAAAGCAGTCAGATACTCCGTTATATAACATACCGGAATCCAAACCTGCCATAATAGAAACAGACGAAAATTTAAAAATATCTTTTTTTTCCGATTATAAGCTCCACAGTTTGATTTTTAACACATATTGGCTGGTAACGCAGGATGCTTCTATTTTTTTAATAGATCAACATGCCGCCCATGAGCGGGTTTTGTACGAAAATTTACTTATAAAAGCACGTGAAAAAACTGTGCCCTCCCAGCAGCTGTTGCTTCCTATCCCTCTTCGCCTAACCCCAAGAGAAAAGCAGGTGTTGTTAGACAATATGGAGCATTTTCAGAATTTTGGTTTCCAAATTTCAAACAGCGGCGATAACACAGACGACTTTGCCATAACTGCCGTACCACTTTTATTAAATGGGCCGCTCAATTCCAGTTTTTTTTCGGATTTATTAGACAAAATAGACCAAGTAGGCTTTTCGAAAGAAAGCATGTACGACCATAAAACAGAAGTTATTGCTATAGCATCGTGCAAAGCGGCAGTAAAAGGCGGAGATGGTATTACAGAAACAGAGGCTCGTGCATTGATAACACAGCTATTAAAACTGGAAAACCCATTTACATGCCCACACGGCCGCCCAACTATTGTGGAAATAACCAGAACAGAGCTTGAGCGGCGGTTTAAAAGATAGTGGAGGTCGTTATGCAAGCGGTAATTTCATATAATCAAGCCATAAAAATAGCGCAAAAATTTGCTAATGAAATAGGCGAGTACCACAAAAATAATATAATTGCTGTTTATGCTATCGGTTCATTAGGAAGCGATTATTACCGTCCCGGGCAAAGCGATATCGACACCCTTATAATTACTAAATACAGCCGAAGCGAGAGAAATGAGGCAAGTAAAAAAATCAGAGCAATAGCGGATAAGTATCAAGATAATTATAATGTTCCTAAGGGTTTTGGAGCTATTGTTTTTGCGGAAGAACAACTTTACCCGCCTTATATTAAAAATGAGGAACTTATTTTAGAAATACTAAGGCTAAAAACACAAGCGAAGTTAATTTACGGTGAATATGACATTAATAAAATACCTATGCCCGATAAACAAGCCATTATTAATGACGCAATTAATTTTCAAGAATGGGTTGACTCAGAGAAGAAGAACAAGGAGGTTGACGATTATGTCAGGGAATTTGACCAGACATCCTTTGTTAACTCAATATTAATTGTGCTGAGGCGGTATTTAATTATCGAACACGGTATCATTAAATTTAACAAGTTTAAGACGGTGGACATTTATCTTGAAAATAACCCACCTCTGATAAATGATGAAGTTTTTGAGTATCTCAATTTATCATTACACGAGAATGCTGGCGAAATTAGCAACGAAAAAACTTATAGGATGATTAAATGGCGAGAAGAATTATATAAGGCAATAAATGATTTGGTATTATACTGCTGATTATCAAAACCCAACTGGTTGGATTTTGAAACCCGTTAGGTCTTATACCAATCTAAAATATCTACAAGTAGGAGATATTACAATATGCATAAACCCAAACTACACATAATAGCAGGCCCAACTGCTAGCGGAAAAACTGCTGTTGCAATAGAGCTCGCAAAAAAAATAAATGGCGAAGTTATATCCGCCGACTCTATGCAAATTTACAAATACATGAACATCGGCACAGCCAAGCCGACCTCGGAAGAAATAGCAGATGTACCCCACCATCTGTTAGACGTTGCAGAGCCTTCGCAGCAATTTTCTGTAGCGGATTATTCTAAACTAGCCACACAGGCCATTTTAGGCATACAATCTCGCAGCTGTACCCCAATTTTGGCGGGCGGCACAGGCTTTTACATTAACGCAATAATTTACGGCACAGAGTTTGACGAAACAGAAGAAGGCCAACACAAAAAAGACACCGAACTCCGAGAAACCTATATGCAATTGGCAATAGAAAAAGGCTCGGTTTTTTTACATGAACAATTACAAAAAGTTGACCCGGAATATGCAAAAACCATCCACCCAAACAATATAAAAAAAGTTGCACGCGCTTTAAGCTTTTGTCAAACAACCGGCACGCTTTTCTCTTTCTATAACGCAAGCCAAAAAAAGGCGGAAGCTAAATACGATATAAATTTCACAATTCTAACAATGCCTCGCGAAGTGCTGTATAGCCGCATAAATGCACGAGTCTTAACCATGTGGGAAGCAGGCTTGCCGGAGGAGGTACAACGGCTGTTGTTAGACGGATACCACCCCGGCCTAACATCTATGCAAGGAATAGGTTACAAGGAAACGATTCCATATATAAAAGGTAAACAAACAAAAGAAGAAACAATTGCAGAAATCCAGCAAGCAACTCGCAATTATGCAAAACGTCAAGAAACATGGTTCCGGCATCAGGCAAAAAATGCTTGTTGGCTGGATATTAGCAACAAAACACCTCAGGAGGTTATCGGAAAAATATGTTCTACGAATACTTAAAAACACAATTGGGCATTTCCCCGCAAGTAGTGGACTTCATCGCTAAACTAGAAAGCGAAATAGCCCCAATTTACGAAAATGCAGACAATATAGCCGCAGTAAACCAACTAAAAGTACTAAACGCAATGCAAAGCTGCCGTTTAAGCGACACGCATTTTAACGATTCCACAGGCTATGGCTACAATGACGAAGGCCGGGAAACAATGGAAGAAATTTTTGCCAAAACTTTCAAGGTGGAAGCAGCACTTGTGCGCCCGCAAATAGTTTCCGGGACACATGCCCTTGCCACTGCTCTTTTTGGTAACCTTAGACCGGGGGATACCTTACTTTCCCCTGTAGGTAAGCCTTACGATACATTGGAAAGTGTTATAGGCATACGCCCCGCATCAGGTTCTTTAGCAGAGTATGGTGTTACCTACCGTCAAGTAAATTTGCTGGGAAATGGTAAAATTGACTACGATGAAATCCGCAAAGCGTTAGCAGAGAAACCAAAAATGGCAACAATCCAACGGTCTAAGGGGTATTCGTGGCGTAGCTCTTTTACAATTAATGAATTGCGTGAGCTGATATCATGTATACGAACTGAGTCCCCGGACACAATAATTCTTGTAGATAACTGCTACGGAGAATTTGTGCAAACAGAAGAACCGTCTGAAGCAGACTTAATCGTGGGCTCTCTGATAAAAAACCCTGGTGGCGGCATTGCAACAGGCGGCGGATATGTAGCAGGAAAAAAAGAAAATGTAGAAGCCGCAGCAGAGCGACTAACTGCACCGGGGATAGGTAGCGCAGTGGGACCGTCTCTTGGCATGACGCGAAGCATTTTACAGGGGTTGTTTCTTGCCCCGCAAACAGTTTCGGCAAGTATAAAAGGTGCTGCTTTGGGTGCGGCGGCGTTTTCCCGCCTTGGTTATGACGTTAACCCCGGCATAAACGATGTCCGTAGCGACATAGTACAGGCCATAAAGCTAAAAACGCCGGAAAATGTTTTGACCTTTTGTGCAGCAATACAAAAAGCCGCCCCTGTAGATGGCTATGTTACCCCAGAGGCAGCCCCAATGCCAGGTTACGGCCACGATGTTGTAATGGC
>Ga0123355_10013303_pt1 | contig 12796 bp, 14 predicted proteins | sample TergutEmb28metaG_3_FD_89872 | JGI IMG/M metagenome (GOLD analysis project Ga0123355, IMG submission 89872) | Embiratermes neotenicus P1 segment gut microbial communities from Petit-Saut dam, French Guiana - Emb289 P1 | ecosystem: Host-associated > Arthropoda: Insects > Digestive system > Gut ...
CCCCCCAAAAGGTGGATATTCCCACCATATAAATGGATAGTACACTCCTGTGAAATGGGCACAGCCCACAGAGATGGTCACAGACGGCGTCTAGAAGGCTTCCAGTTCCACGGTGCCCAATCATTTGGAATCTGAGGACTCCTTCTGAACTTGGACTAAAAATATTATGAAACCCAACATGCAACTAGTTTTACTTCAGATGCAGTTAATTGAGGAACCAGTTGCAGACTCCTTGGAATAATTCCTGTTGCGTGCTGCGAACCACTGCCGTTCATCATACATTTAAGAAGAATTACATTGTCACCTATAGCCACATAGTTCTATTTGAAACACTTTTACTCCTATTCTGTTTCCTTTCCCATGTATTATGCCATGAGTGTAGATTTTTTCAGAAATAGCCTTTTCAGTATAGCCAGGACAACAGTGGCAGTAGGTCATTCATTTCAGTCGTGGCTCAAACTGTGAAAATTAGTAACAGTTTGAAAATTAAATTTGATCCGAACTATAGACCATCTGCAAATAGTTATGCATATTTAATTCATGTGTTTGAATACATTTAAACTTCTCCACATACTTGTATCAAACTGTTACAACAAAAATTGTCTTCTGTTGATGAGGCAATAAATCATACTTTTTTCTGTCCTGTTTAATGTCTCTCTCTCTCTCTCTCACACACACCCACAACCACACCCACATCCACACCCCCCCCCCCCCCCACCCCCCCCCCCCCCCCCCCCCCCCCCCCCCCACACACACACACACATACACACACGCGTGCGCGCACACCCACACACACACACCTCTTATTCTGACTGTTTACATTTCCATTTAATATAAACCATGCTTCATCCTGGATCAATAAACACTTTTGCTACCAGTTCTTCAAACTACTTGAAGTACCATCTTCTTGCTGCCCAGTCTAGAGACAGAGTTGTAAATGGCCCAGATTTTATAGGTACATAATTTTAAGGGTTTTATTCTCCTATGGACTGATGGTTTTGACCTGGCATTTTGAACAATCAACTGTTGTAAAATTTTTCTAGGTCTTGTTTCAGTTGAAGTGCCAGTATCATGTAATACATCTTCAGTTGCAGCATAATGTTTTTCATGGCACTGTTGATACAGGATTTTTTTTGTGTCTTTTTTACATGATGCGTGCTCTATAAAAGTACTGCAAATGGACACTCTGTTCAGCACCTTCCATTTCTAACGCACTTTCCACCCTCTTTCTTGACAACTTAACCGTGCCTGGACCTTGTTCTCACATTGAGTGCTGACGAGCATATGGGCTGACACCTTTAACAAGCTGGCATCATGTTTTCCCATGTTCTGTGACACAATTATTTGTACTCTGCTTGTATCTTGTACCTGCTTGTTCCTGAGTTATTGCCATCAAACAGAATATCATATTAGAAATTATTTCACACCGCTGCATTATTTAAAAGTTACATACGTTTTAAAGACATTGTATACAAAATATAGTGTGTGATAAAATTAATGGAATTCAATGAATCTGATGTATTAGTTGTAAAACTTGCGTACTGCAATACTGAAAGCCATGAAATGCTTAAAATCAGTTTATTTTATACTTAAGTAGGCATGTGAAAATCTTTGAGTATGGGCAGTTGAATGAACTGTCATTAATTTTCTGTCTGTGTTTTGAAGTTTCTCTTGACCCCATCACATTCTGAATTGGCTTCTGGTTTCCTTTTAGAATACCAAGCAGCTCCAAGAAATTCATTGTATTGTGCCTTAAAATTCACATTTGTTCATAAAACCTGTCATTTGACCTGTGCCCTTGATTCGACTGGCATGAAAAGTCCAATAAGAAATCAAGATTTCATAAGTTGATAAAGTTAAGTATTTATGTATTTGAATTGCAGGTTGGTCTTCATTGCTGTAATCTGCACAAAATTTTGCATGAAGTTCAGATCTAAGAACTTTTATTAAGCACATAGGTAAATTCACAACTTAGGTGTATTAAAAACATTTAAGGCTTCTTCCTCAATATACTTCATTTACTGTAAAGGGATGGTGTGTTTATAACACATATCGCTCATGAAACAGCAATCTGTCGTACCCCACACAATTTGTAAAAATGTTTTATCTGTAGAAAAAAATTGCTTCTCCTTATATTTTCAAAGAAACTATAAGCTGCTGAAGTGTTAGTCTGTTAAAGATCTGTCAAGTTTTTCTATCTCCTGTAAAAGTGTGTAATGTTGGTTTATGACAAATTACACACATACATTTTCACAGATTGAATATTTGGCAATACACAGCTAATATGAAACAAGTTAATATCAATATCAGACTACAGATACACACGTGCAAGAGACAACAAAGACATACTACATATAAATAAACAATACAACACATGAATGATATTTGCAAATGATTATGGTCGGGCCATTGCCAACATTGATCACTTATGCAAAATTTTCATTGTGCACTCTTTACAGTGAGGCATAAAGTTTTGCATTCTAGATTTTGTTCTTGCTGAAAAAGGTAATGAAAAGTGCCAGAATTGGCGTCCAGCTTCTTGAAATTTTTCCACCATGTGAAATAATGTTCCATAATTTTCCACTCAATATAATGGATGTTGCCATGTGATAAGTGGGTTCCTGTCACCATGGCATGGCGCATCCTCAGGTTGTGGATGGAGGAACGGCCTCCAATATGGAGGGTAGCTGCAAATATATTGAATAAGCAGGCGCGGACAGCCGACAAGGGGTGGTCCCCCAGCTTGGGGATTGGGCGAGACGCTAACAATTCCTCCCTGTTACAAAATATGCACAGACACAGCCTCGGACCTGGACTGATACTTTGGTACGATCTAAACAATGGAAAAGGGATATGAGATTTGGTACTTGGAATGTTAGGAGCCTGTATAGGGCAGGTTCATGTATGGCAGCAGCCAGGGAATTAGCTAGATATAAATTAGATTTAGTGGCTGTGCAGGTGGTTAGGTGGGACAGAGGGGGCGTAGTAAGAGCAGAGGATTATAATTTTTTCAATGGAAAAGGAAATGAAAGTCATCAATTGGGAACAGGATTCTTTGTACACCACAGAGTAGTATCAGCAGTTAAGAGAGCAGAGTTTGTTAGCGTTAGGGTGTTACATATAGTTCTGAGGGGTTGCTGGTGTAATATAATTGTTCTAAATGTGCATGCACCAAGTGATGAGAAAAGTGATGATTCAAAAGACAGTTTTTATGAGAAATTAGAACAGGTTTTTATCTTTTTCCCAAGTACCATATGAAAATTCTATTAGGAGATTTTAATGCAAAAGTGGGGAGAGAGAATATTTTCAAACCGACAAATGGGAATGAGAGTCTACATCAGGTTAGTAACTATAATGGTGTTAGAATAGTAACCTTTGCCACATCAAAAAATTCAGTTGTTAAGAGCACAATGTTCCCACACTGAAACATTCATAAGTAAACATGGACCTCTCCTGATGGGAAGACTCACAACCAGATTGAGCACATATTGATAGATAGAAGATGGCATTCAAGCATACCAGATGTGCGAAGTTTCAGGGGAGACACTGGTCACTATCTGGTGGTTGCAAAAGTTAGGGAAAGATTGGCAGTAAGTAAACAACCAGCACAGAGGTTTGACAGGGAAAGATTTAATCTGAGGTAGCTAAATGAGCTGGAGGTTAGGAAACAGTATCAGATTGAGTTTACGAACAGGTTTGCAGCTTTGGACAACTTAAGTGATAAAGAGGAATTTGTCTGACTTGTTTCGTATTAGGAATGGTTTGAAATAAGGAGATGCTCTGTTGCCATCGCTTTTCAACTTTGCTTTAGAGTACACCATTAGGAGGGTTCAGGTAATCCAGGATGGCTTCAAATTAAATGGTACACATCAGCTTCTGGTTTATGCCAATGATGCTAATATATTGGGTGGAAACGTACATACTACAAAGTAAAATGCAGAAGCTTTGGTAGAGGCTAGCAAGGAGACTGGACTAGAAGTAATTGCTGATAAAACTAAGTACGTGGGCATGTCTCGAGATCAGAATGCAGGACGAGGTCACAGTTTGAAGATTGATAATAGTTCCTTTGAAGGGATGGTAGAGTTTAAATATTTGGGAACAACTTTAACAAGTCAAAATTCTCTTCAGGAAGAAATTAAGAGCAGATTGAAGTCAGGGATTGCTTGCTATCATTCGGTGCAGAATCTTTTGTCTTCCAGTTTGCTATCCAGAAATGAAAAGATGAAGATATACAGAACTATAAATTTGCCAGTTGTTTTATATTGGCATAAAACTTGGTCACTGACATTGAGGGAGGAACGTAGGCTGAATGTGTTTGAGAATAGGGTGTTGAGGAGAATATTTGGGCCTAAGAGGGATGAGGTAACAAGGTAGTGGACAAAACTACATAATGAGGAGCTTAATGATCTGTACTCCTCACCCAATATTGTGCAAGTGATAAAATCAAGACGAATGAGATGGGCGGGGCATGTAGCATATATGGGGGAGGGGAGTGGCATGTACTGGGTTTTGGTGGGGAAACCTGAGGGAAAGAGACCACTGGGGTGACCCAGCGTAGATGGGAGGATGATATTAAGACGGGTCTTCGGGAAGTTGGATGTGGGGGTATGGACTGGATCGAGCTGGCTCGGGATAGGTCAGGTGGCGGGCACTTGTGAATGCGGTAATGAACCTTTGGGTTACATAAAATGCGGGGAATTTCTTAACTAGCTGCTAATCAGTTAGCTTCTCAAGATGGACTCTGCTCCATGGAGTAAGTATGATGGATGTCATTCGATCTTCGCTCTTCTGGGCTGTGATGCCGTGTACATTGGTAGTTCTACCGATGATTTGGTGCAAACCTATCGCACCCACACCTACCATACCTACTCTGATCCATGTACCATACTACTGCGATACTTGCAGACGAGCTGATGGGCAGTGACCACGCCAGGTTCACCGTCAGTACCACAATGTGATGATAATATTTACATGTTTTCCCCCATCTTGCCTCTCTAATAAGGGTTTCTAAAAACAAGTAACAACGAAACCGGAATGCAACGGGAAAATTATTTTCAATCACGTTGAGCGATATTTCATTTTAAACGTTGGCGTTTCTGTAGGAAGTTTAAGATGGAAGCTCGGAACTGTGTTCACATGGATATTCGTTTTTGTGTTGTGGTATGAATTTGTTTCGGGTGATACTCTGTTTTTGAGGACATGTTTAATGCACTGCTTTCAAGAAATATTAAAGTGATACATTGTGCACATTTGCTGAAAACATAGTGAATATGGGGAAAGCAAAGAAATTGAAATTAAGTAGACGTGGACCGAAAGTGTCGTTGGACAAACAGATTGAGGATGACCATTTCGCTAAACCGTCCAGTCGTGTTAAAGTTCGAGTGCGGAAGGATGAAGACGAAGAGGTATTTATGACGCTTTTACTGTGTAGTGTGAAGGCTGACTGCATAAATTTAAAATAGTCATTTATGAGTGTTGGTGCCTAGTGTCGGTTCCCTCACGTTTGGTTAGTGCTTTTGTACATTCGTAGTAAACTGTAAAGGCTTTGGGTTATGCTCCGCTATGGGATTATAGTATGAAAAGCATTAAAGACATTACAGTCACCTCACATACGTGAAGTTTGTTTAGTGTCGTACTTGCTCCCCTACTGCGTCTAATACTTAACGTTCTACCACCTCATGTCAGCTGACAGTCCAAGTCTTTGATGATGGTACCAGTATCATACATGACCCTGAAATAACTGTTTAAACATTGCACTTATGGTGTTTTTATGAAGGTGATAAACGGAAAATTGTTGCTAACTAAAAATGTAAAAAACTTATTGAGTATATTCTTCACAAACATAGTTCAGCTTTCTTTATCGTTGCACCGAGCATTTCGTAGTCATTTAATTAGCACACCAACTAACGCACATACATAAATTTTTTTATATTAAAACATTTAAAATCGCTCCAACATGTTTCGATCCGAAGATCATCTTCAGGGAGCTACACTGTTCGTTGCTAAAGTCGCATTTTTAAAAACACTCTGTGATTAATTTCCTTATATTAACTTGGTGCTGTGGCAGCATGTCATATTGTGTAAGTCGTACACTGCTGAGAATGCACCTGACTGTGGGTGTGTGTCGTGTGTTATGCTGCGTGAGACTGGCTCAAAAAAATGTGACTTTAGCAAGGAGCAGAGTAGCTCCCTGAAGATGATTGTGGGATTGAAACATGTTGGAGCAATTTTAAATGTTTTAATGTAAAAAATTTTATGTTTGTGCATTAGTTGGTGTGCTAATTAAATAGTCCAGCTTTCTTTGCTGTGAAGACAGTCACACCACTGATGACAAGAGATAGCTTAAAATTATTTGCCTCACATTTTTCAATTCCATTATGCCATATGGACTTATATATGGGGGGAACTGAGAAACATAAAAAATGCCATTGGAAAGGAAATAATTGGATTAATGGAAGATGTAAAGAAAAGAATCGTATAGGGAATTATTTAAGAAATTTAGTATATTTTTCCATGTCAGTGAAGACCTATTCTCATTATTACTGTCCATCATGGTGCACAACTTGGTTAAATTTCAAACACAAAAATATGCAGTATGCATATGAGACTTCAGTGTGACCTACAGAAACAAGTTCCATCTAACATAAAAATTTTGAACCATGATTCAATCTGGCAATGTGAGATTATTTCTTGGCTGACTCCTTCTCTTGTGTAGAAGTATTTATTTCATCTGTAAGCTAATTAAATTGTGCTTTGTAATGCAGTACTTTTGGCATGAATACCATACTGTATTTTTGGTCCATATAATAGGGTGTTACTATAAAATGACTATAAAATATCAGGGCTGAAATATACATCTTAAATCCACTGCTCACATACAAACAGTCCACTTTCCTGTAGTTTTGCAGCATGCTCTATACACGTATTATTAAAAAAAATCAGATATGTGTAAATACAGCAGTCCACTGGCCTGTAATGTTATAGTATGCTTCATAAAGTATTTTTGTAGGAGAAAGAGCTTCAGAAATACATGGTAAATCTGCTAGCCACGTATGAGAATCTAGTTACCATCCTTTTTTCAATGTCTTTCTTAAAAATACTGATATACGTGCCATTGGCCTTGGTTTTCTACTTGCTTGTGATATATATTGAAGTGTGTTTCCAGAACCCACAGTGTACGACATGTTTCGAATGTCATAATGGCAAGGTGGTTTCTGAATTTTAAATTTGAAGGGATGTGAAAGGAAGCAGTCATGGGTAAATTGAAGGTATTAATTATTGACCGGGAGAACCTGAGGAAAACCACAGAAATAAGTTATGATTAATGACTTCCAGTCCAAAATTTTGCCCTAGGTTCTCCATAGTACAATGCAGGCCTGTTATACACCAAGTTGTAATGTTTGGTATTGTCAGTAAACCCTTTGGCACTGGAATTAAGTGCCTGGTGTGATGTGCAGGAGACCAGAATTTAAATGAGACCTGCATAAGAAGCCATGACAATGCCATGATCTGGACCTAACATTCAGCATTTTGAGCATCATGCTGTGTGTTGGGTGTACCTGATGTTACATGCCAAAGTGTTGGTAACTGGCCCATCAATCTGCTAATTTTTGTGTGCTTGCTTCTTGCCCAGTATATACCTGTATTGGTAATGTGTGTGTATATATATATATTTTTTTTTTTCCCCCCTCCCCCAGTTTGTTGATGCACATTTGTCTAAACGGATCCTACATGAAGCTCACCGACAACAGCAAGAAATTGAGTCTGACGCAGGAAGCTCACCATTTACATCAAAGAAGCAAGTTACCAAGCTTGGAGATGTATCTGATGATTCTAGTGATGAAGCTGAACTGCAGGATGACATGGATGGAAACTCCTATGAAAATATTGTGAGAATTGAGTATATGGTCATTGATGAAAATATACATTTTTGTTTATTTTATTCTGCCATCTTCAGGTTTGATCAATATGTAGACCCCATATTGATGCCACTTGGCATTCTTTCTGAAAATCAGAAGAATGCAAAGAAAGGGCATTGAAATATCATTGAAATCTCCAAAATCTTAAAAATTAAACTATGCAAATCCAAGAAGCGTGTGACAAATGACATTCAAATCTTTCTGTGCTTGTGACACATATCTCTGTTTCTGATTATTGTTACTGAGAATGGAAGGAGTTGCATGTGCTGCTGTAATTTTTGTATTTTTTATCCAGCTGTACTACGTAGTCAGCCAACAAACTGTTTAGAACAATCTGTGAGGAACACATCAAAATGCCAAACTTTGTGATATGTCAAAGAATAAAATATTCTGATATATATGTATTTTGTTATGGGGCAAATTTTTGACCTGTAAGAGTGTATTTCTTAGGATGATCCTCTCTGTGGAGGGATTAAGGTGTACATTCATCTGTGATGAGTGAACATAATTAATCCAGAGACTTCCCCCCCCCCCCAATTAGAGATCCACTGCTTCCTTGCTTTTGTGTGGTTTGTACAAGATATTGTGTGAAGGTTTTGTACACTGCATTCCATCTGTGCTGTTTCTACTACAGTACAAGATCAAGTTTTGGTGTCACATTTAAGAACCACAAAATGACAAGGAATTAATAAGCTTCTTCTGTTGTTGATATTAGTTGAATGTAGACTGAAGACCAGGGCACCAAACATGAAAATGATTACTGTTTTGGTTATTATAGGCAAAACATACATTGAAGAGAACTGGGGGTGGAGGTTTGTGGACAGCGAAAGGGTCAACTCAGAATCTGGGCTCTGATAAGCTAAACTGGGCAGTCGTGTAAGGTGGATCACTTGTACAAGGGTTCAGAGGTTATTAAAATTAATTGATATTTGTGATTTGTATTCAGTTCAGAAAAAATTGACATTAAATCCTGTTTTATTTATTGTAAAAAAAGCACTAGTTTTTTAAGGCTAAAGTGCGTAGCGTAGACTATATTTATTTATATTTTGTTTGTAACTTTTAAAGTTTTTTTCAGTACAACATAATAATGATCATAATGATGCAGGAGTAATTGACTTTAAAAATTTAATATATATGCCATGAAACATTACATTATACTATACATCTATCAGTACACAATACATGGCCAGTAATATGTTTGATATCAATTTTGTAGCAAGATCATGCAAAAAAGAAGAAATGAAGTGTAACTAATGGTGAGTTAATTCACAGTGTAATTACATTATTGTAAAGTTAAATAATAACGATAAATTTCATAACCTCTTGATGCAGGTAGTGGACGAGGATGATGAAAGGGCCTTGGAGATGTTCATGAATCATAACCCAGCTCCACGTCGGACACTTGCTGATATTATCCTTGAAAAGATTACTGAAAAACAGACAGAACTTCAGACACAGTTCTCAGATGCTGGAAGTGAGTGTCCTTCCACAAATAGTTTCCATGACGTATTGAGAAATATTATTCAACATATTATTATAAAATAAGTTAACCATGCAGTAGTATGACAGTTATGCATTGTTTTATTGTAATATTTGTGCACTTGTGTTTTAATGTTACAAAGTACACACCATGTTGCACATTTATTTTGCACATTCTTTTTGAACTGCATAAAATTAATACAAGATGTTGGGATTATATGTTTTCGTCTCTGAAGTGAGTGAATGAATTGTCTGAAATTTGGTATTGGAAGGGCTTACACCCAAAGTGGTTGTACAGATATAATTGTGATATCAGGCCAGTGTCTTATATACTTTGTGTCAAAATCATATGAAACTTGACAATCAAAGTAATTAATCATAAAAAAGGAAATTGGTTTAGTAAATTTATTGAAACAGTTTCAGCATGTTGAATGTGTATTGAAATGTTAGGTCAGCTGTTTTCTGACTCTTCAGAAAAATGTTAAATGTATTTAATTTGTATTCTGTAAGACAGATTTACTGTTATGTACAAATTGTATTAATCTGATTTGAGACTTCTGTTGTGTTCTGAATGTTGTATTCATTCTTTTGGGTGATTCCCTGGCATTTGAATTTTATGTGCTGGCATTTCTGAACACTCCATTCCATCTTCATAGGCAGTGTCAGTACCACCTATGAATATGGACCATACAGAGTGTTCCAAAATGTTGGCACATAAAATTCAGATGCTGGGGGATCACCCAAAAGAAAGAATACAATAAATTAAGCTGTATTAGTGTCTAAACTCCAAAGTACAAACACAAATACCAGCATGTTGCTGTAGTGGTAATGTTCTAGACTTGTATTTAGGAGGTACTTGGGTGGAAACTTGGCTGAGTTACTAGTTATTCTTGCAGAGGTTTTGTAGTGTTTCTTTATTACCTCTACATGATCGCTGGGATGAAACCACTTTCCAAATTAAAACATACATTTCTTTTATTATTCTTAGGCTGTTGAGGTGGAGTAGAAATAATTATGAATCGATCAACTGTTAAAGCTTTACGTTGTATCTCGTAACTCAGCGAATACCTGCATTGAAGCATGTATTACAGAACGGGTTCACTGAATTTTGAACATTTTTTAAGCAATGCAGACTGTTTCATTCTTGATATCTTATTAAAGGTTTGCAGATTCAAGATTTAGATCCAAGGATTAAACAGATGTACGAAGGAGTTCGGGATGTCTTATCAAAATACCGAAGTGGCAAGCTTCCAAAGGCCTTTAAAATAATCCCAAACCTTTGTAACTGGGAACAGGTTCTGTATGTTACAGGTATGGTTTATTTGCATTTTAGTGATGTCTCACAGACTACTGGTCTATCCAGTACTGTAGGAGTTTTTTATTTCTTACATACAATACCAGATCCAACATCCTGGAGTGCAGCTGCCATGTATCAGGCAACTCGGATATTCACATCAAATCTCAAAGAGAAAATGGCTCAACGATTCTTCAACCTAGTTCTTCTTCCACGAGTAAGAGATGATATTGCTGAGTACAAACGGCTCAACTTCCATTTATATCAGGCACTAAGGAAGGCTCTCTTCAAACCTGGGGCATTTATGAAAGGCTTTCTCCTACCATTATGTGAGGTAAATTGACCATATCCTACACTTTCTGAGACAGTAAGAACCAAAAAAATACAGCACATATAGTCTTGTCAAAGTTTTATTTCTTTGTTACGTTTTCTTGCAAATTGTAGTACAATGGAAAGTGATACATGTACACATATTCAGCACAAGCAATGATCTGAGATAGTGCTGTCAACAAAGGTACTGCCTCACCAGATTGGCTTTGGGGCCCATCCATCCTCCTATTCAGTGGGTATCAGTGGCTGGAGTGTGAAGCTGACCACTGACCACCATCTAGTGCCAAGGTTAAGAATGAGTAGAGCTGTAGCTCTACTTTCCTACATGCTTTCATGGCATGTATTGGGACACCAATACCTCAGACTGCCTCCGGGGCACCCAAGCTTGAATTCAGTGGGAATGAGAGGAATAGGAGCTGGATCATGAAACCAAACCAACCACTAATCTTAACCAGTGCTGAGGTGCAGATAGTGGGCAGTTCCCCCCGTGTGTTTTCCTCAGTGTTTTACTAGCTACTGGCAGCACTTCCTGCTTCTGTTAGCCCAAAAGTACCTCTAGTAATTTTGTTGTTTGATAGACCTTTTTACTCATTCATCTATGTGTATTCAGGATATGAAAATGTCATGTGATGTGGTTTATCCAGTTAGTAGTTGTAAAATGGAAGACTTTTTGTCACAGAGTGGAACTTGCACATTACGAGAGGCCATTATCATTGGGTCTGTTATTGCTCGGAATTCCATTCCTGTATTGCATTCGTCAGCAGCCATATTGAAAATTGCTGAGATGGACTATACAGGTGCTAACTCCATATTCTTGCGCATCTTCTTTGACAAGAAATATGCTCTGCCATATAGGGTTGTGGATGCTGCTGTTTTTCATTTCCTCAGGTATGTTAACACAAGATGTAAAACCCATGGTATTTTAAGAATAGGAAATAGAAGTGGGAAGGTGCCTCTGTTTGAATTGTGCACATTTGCCATGTATTCTTTGTGATGCGAGTCAGTTTTTTATTTGATAAGCCATTTTGCATAAACCTGTGCAGAGATCGTGTATAATGAGTCAGTGCAGACTCAAAATTCTTCTGAAAAATTTTAGTATAAATTCTGATAACAAAACCAACTTAATGAGTTGTTTGGGAGGTAAAATGTGCAGAAACATCAACAGTATATCAAATTATTTACAAAAAACTGTGACAAAAGTTGATCCAAGTAAGACTCATTAAATATGTGCATGTGTGGGTGTTTGGTGGGGGGTTCAATGTAAGATTCTTTGAAGCACTGTAGGCTTGAGTTAACAGCATCAGGATTTCCATTTTGTGGTCTCATGGGTTTTTCCATGTAGCCTACGAAGTGAGTAATGAACCAAGGGTAGTGCTGTAGTTTTTGTTTAATACACAGAATGGTAAGTGCAGTTTCTCACCATACAACCAGGGTCAGGGTGAATGAACACTTCAAAGGAACATGTACTTCTATCTAGAAGCATATTACTCTGAGATGTTGGTATCCAGCTGTCACAGTACAAGGTATTAGGACACAGAAGAACACAGTATGAAACTTCATTGCTCTAGGAAATTCTATCTAAGGGCATAACACTTTGGAAAGATAAGGAATTTGCAACCATGACTCACATAAATATGAACACTAAGATATTCGAGGTCTGTTAGAAAAGTATCCGACCGTATTTTTTTATGCGAACACCTGATGGATTATAATCTAGCGCGCTTGCATGAGCCGACCTTGAACCTTAGTGCGCATGCGTGAATTTTTTCCCGCC
>Ga0123355_10013304_pt1 | contig 12796 bp, 8 predicted proteins | sample TergutEmb28metaG_3_FD_89872 | JGI IMG/M metagenome (GOLD analysis project Ga0123355, IMG submission 89872) | Embiratermes neotenicus P1 segment gut microbial communities from Petit-Saut dam, French Guiana - Emb289 P1 | ecosystem: Host-associated > Arthropoda: Insects > Digestive system > Gut ...
ACACATCTGTATTTTCCTTCGCAGCCTCGCCAGGGATACATGGTTGACCGAATAGATTTGCTTGCTTCAGATGGAGGTGTTACCACTATCGATATTGGTCCAGATGGCTATCCATTAGAACCTTTTGAAGTGTCCCCGCAAGAAGCCATAATTCACGTTCATTACATTTTGGATCCAGAGGCAAGAAGTAACTTGATGGTAGAGTTCAGATTTGCAGACTTTGGAGGCACAAATGCTCAAAGCTGGACACTACAGGCAGCTGTTCCTTATCCAGAGGTGCGTACAGGCACCTATGCGGCAAGCGGAAGGGATCGTTTCCCCAGGCAGATGCTTGGTGACTATCACGTCACAGAGACGCTGACCTATAGAAATGTCCTTGCATTAATCGATACGCTTTTCGAGGCGGAGTATGATCCAGATACAGGGGAGGTTTTAGTCTTGCCTGAAATAGACGGACTTCCCAGAGGCTTTGTTCCCTGTCCAGATAATCACATTCAGCTGCCTATACACGGGTCAGGAGCTTCAGCAGCACAACTTACTTTCCCCGTAAGGGTGGCTGATGTTCACAATGCTCATGACGTTGTAGCAGGAGTGGCAGAACGCAGGCCAATAATTATCAATTATGTAGCGACGCTTGAAACGGTAGAAATTTCTCAGTCGGTAGAGCGCTGCCCCGATCTGCTTGGTTCACAACCCCAACGAAACCTATTTGACAACATGTCATTTAATTATCAAATTGCGCTCTACCAAGCGCGTCCTGGAGGGCTAGCAGCGGGAGTTGACCCCTGGAGAGATCACCGTCTTGAGGTCACGATTCACTCTGAAAGGGCAGAGCCTCCTGAGGGTTCGGATGCGATTCCCGCCTGGGCAGACTATATAGCGCGTACCTGGCATGGCGGAGGAACAGGGAACATTAATGGAGCTATTCGCATAGGTACTTGGAATCAAAGTGACGCAGGAACGGCAGATTCAGGCTCAGGCTCTGGCCCCTCTAATACTGTTAGGGGAAATAGGCGCACTAATGCTGAAGAGACCATAAGTATTGCCCAAGTACCTTCTACTGCATATATTGCAGTAACGCAGCAAATAAACAGCGGTTCAGCGGGCACCAATAACACCGCCAGTAATAATAATACAGACTGGATGAACGGTGCCATTCACAGTCGTCATGAAAGGGACTTCGAAGACTCAATCACAGATCAGGTGTACTTGTGGCCACCATCGACACGACATCTTTCGAATGATAGCACTGCCGACAATACACTAGCCAATAACATACATACAACGAACTGGGCCAACCCTTTGCCAACAGACAATAACCCTCATTATGAGCCAGGACGCCCCATGATTAACGCCATAAGGGATTTCCATTTTCGAGTAAAGCCTCAAAGTGGCTTCATGCTAACAGTTGTTAATCAGGTTGACGGCGACGATGCTGACATGGAAAGAGCTCGTCACTTCAGTGTCCAACTAAAGGATGCTGCGGGTAATTATCTCGCAGACAGAGAGCTGGGCTTATGGCTAGGAGAATACTACGACGAATTTATGGGTATTGATTCAGAGTCAGGTGACCGTATTTATGAGCCTAGACGCGTGATGACAAGTGTCGAGGTCGGAGAGAATGGCACTGTTACAGATGACTTGCCCCCCTTACTTCCCGGCGAATCTTTTACCCTTATGCGTGTTGGAGGAATGTATCAGGCTAGAGTAACGATGCTAGATTTCCCTGGTCACGAAGACTATGAAGTGCACAACTATTTTGTCCGAGAGCGTGAAGGAATACCCAGTGATGCACTTCCAGGGATGACGAGTGAATTCGCCAGCTTTAATAGAGACTATCTGGAATTCGTCTTTGAAAGCTACCGCGAAGAACCTAGGGTTACTCCGTCTGGCCTCCTTGCAGGAAGCACTGCAATCATTGTGCTAGCTCTTGGGACAGTGGGTGTGGGCGGAGCCATTGCGTCGCTATGCAAGCGTAGGGCAATAGAGAGACTTGTAAAAAATTGCCCCTGCGAAGATGTCTGCATAGAACCGTAGGGAAAGAGTGATAAGAAGAAGGTAAGAGGTTGCGCCTCATTTGGAGCGCAACCTCTTGATACTTCCACAAACTAAACTAAACTAAACTAAACTGCCTCTACTTCAAAGCTAGGATTAGATGGCCCCGCCTTAACGATGTCAGCGGCATCTTCTAGCGCACGGCGAGCAGATTTCAAGGCGTCTCCTGCAACAGCAAGTTCAGTTTCGGCAAGTTCTGCATGTCCTGCAAGGTGTGATATTTCCTTCATCCAGCTGGCTGCTAGTGCCGTTTGAGCCTCAGCCATTTCAATGGCCATTTGCAGCTGAGCTTGGTTTACTCCGTTGTTACACATGGTTGACCTCTCTAGCCTATAGTGCCTGCAGAGTAGCAAGTAGCTTTGCCTTTGGCATGCCACCGCTAACACGTTGAACCATTTTACCGTCCTTGAAAAAGACTATGGTAGGAATCGACATAACATCAAATTTTTGAGTGGTGTTAGGGTTTTCGTCGACATTAATTTTTGCAATGGTGAACTCAGGATGCTCATCGGCAAGCTCTTTCAAAATTGGATCTATTGCGCGGCACGGACCACACCAAGGCGCCCAAAAGTCGAGCAAGAGTACCCCACTGCTCTCCTCAACGTCGCTTGCAAAGCTTGCATCAGTTACCTGTAGTAAATCGGACATAAAAACGTACCTTTCTCTTCCTAATCTCTGCTTAATTCTTCTTTATGCAATTCGTCAAGATATTTCAAAGCGGCAAAAGCAGCGGTTGCCCCGCTACCAGCAGCTGTTACTACTTGTTTTAAGGTGCTGTCAGTAAGGTCTCCTGCAGCAAAAAGTCCCGGGATTGCAGCATGGACAACACTGCTGTCGTTATCAACGGCAAGGTATCCACCAGTTTCACTGGTGTTAACCAACCCTTCGACTAATTCATTGACAGGATTAGTGCCGACAAATTCAAAGATACCGTCTAAATCTAAAGTCCTTTCACTGGCATCTTTAACTGACTTGACGCGAAGCCCCGTAACACGCGTACCGTCGCCTTCAATCTCGACCGGCACAGATGACAGGACCAGCTCGATCTTATCATTGTCACGAACACGCTGAACTTCAAGTGCGCTGGCGCGGAATTCGTCACGACGATGCACTAGATAAACCTTGCTTGCAAATTTTGTCAGAAATAATGCCTCTTCAAGAGCTGCGTTTCCTCCGCCAATAACGGCAACAACTTTTTCTTTAAAAAAGCCTGCGTCGCAGGTGGCACACCAAGAAACGCCTCGACCAGTGTAGCGTTCTTCACCAGGGATTCCCAGCTTGACAGGGACTGAGCCTGTGGCAAGGATTACTGCTTTAGCATGCCAGGTATCCCCACTGTCAGTTTCTAGTTTAAAGCTTCCGTCATCTAGCCTGTTCAAGGCAGTTACCGTGACAAAAAGTTCAACCTGGGCGCCATATTTTTCAGCCTGAGTAGTCATAAGTCCGCTTAGCTCAAGCCCCGCAACTCCCTCGGGAAAGGCGGGATAGTTCTCTACCCATTCAGTCGTGGCAATCTGCCCGCCAGTCATCTGCTTTTCAAAGATAACAGTGCTCACAAGTCCGCGCGCAGCATACAGGCCAGCAGTTAGACCTGCAGGACCGCCACCAATTATGGCGATGTCACAGCTACGTAGGTTTTCGGCAGCGGCAGTTGACTCAGATGCTGGCTGTTGTAGTTCACGGGGGATTTCACTCATTGGTCAGACTCCTCCATTTCAGGTGTAAACTCTTGTGGCATTGGCTGTAGCTGACCGTCCCCACCATTTTGAATGACAGCACCTTCTTCAAGGTCTATGAAATCTAAAGTTTGTAGGGCTGTCTGAAAGGCAATCTGCATTTGAGGACTTGTGCTATTTTGCGTAAGCTCAAGCACGCGCTCCATACGAATTCGTGCCTGATCAAAGTCACGCTGAATACCATAGAGCGTTCCCAAGTTCAAATTGGCTGCAACATTGTCGGGCTCTTGATTGAGGACACTTTCGGCAATCTGAATTGCGCGATCAATGTTGCCAGCTCTAAAGTGCAGGGTTGCTAGGTCGTTGGCGACATCTAAATCGTCTGGGTTAATGCGGTGGTAGCGCTCGAAGTAGTCAATGCCGCTTCTTGCGTCGCGCACTACAGCTGGCTGATCACCAATGGTGCGTCCCATTTCGACGCGGTCAAAGAAAAAGTTGCCTAAAATTCTAAGCGCCCCGAGGTCATCAGGGTTAGTGCGCAGTGATTCCAGTGCGTTAAAAGCGTTTTCTTGCTCTGTAGTAAGTAGCGCACGCTGTGCCGTGTTAAGTGCTGTGCCTGCACTGTTGCGACCGTCTTCGTCGCGAAAGAATATCCCTGCAGACCAGGCCACTAGCAGTACGGCAAGAAAGACTGCAAGGGCAATGGCTAGAATCATCAAGGGAACACGGTAGCGCTGGAAAGGCCTTACGATGTAGCGCTTCGAAAAGGATACATCGTCACCACTACCATATTGTTCGACTTCGATGTCGTAGGTTTGCGCTTTAAGCAATAGATTCAAATCATTGGTAACCAACTTGATTGTGCAGTTGCTGCCGACAGCTTTGCCACGCAGTTCAGGATGGTTTTTCAGTAGATAAGCTGTCGCAAGAATTTTGTCATCAGATGAACGTGTGGTAAATCCGTCGGGTAAAGGAATGCCAGAAATATCTAAGGGTACTACACGCAGCCGTCCGCCTTCAGGCAGGTTGACCCCATCAATAAGCGAGCCATCTTCAGCCAAATCAAACATGAGACGACTGACCTCACGGCCCCGAAACTTTAGGTCAGCATCAACGCGCGCAACCTTTAGCTTATCAAGTTCCGACAGCACGATTTCAGGAATGACGATTTCTGCATCCTTGTATTCGAGCAGGGCGGTGGGCTTTGTCAGCAGTACATTCGTATCAAAAATTACGATATTCGATAGTTTGGCTGTTGCCATATTATAGTGACTCCTCTTGAGGGTTTGGTTCACTTTGGGCATGTGCCTGTGTGCGGGCGCGCTTCCATACGTAAAATGCTAGACCCGTGCCAGCTAAGACAACTACTACTATGATAGCAATTCTATCTGCATAAGTCGCTGACACACGCACACTTTCTTCAGCTACCAGATGATTGCCTGCCCATAGTTGAATATCGACTGAGCCAGAAACGATGTTACGTAGCTCTACACTAGGCTCAAAAAACCATTCCCCAGTCGGAAATTCATGGTGATCATAGTTGGGGATTACCAAAAGATTTTGTCCTGGCGTGTTATAGCGCACATCAAAGAAAAAGGTTTGATTCGAATTGTTGATCACTGTGATGGGCAATATTCCCCCTGAACCAGAAAAGGTTATGGGCTGTGCGTGAATTTCAATATCATCAAACCAGAGATCAACATAGTCTTGCACTTCGCGTGCAAGGTTGAGGCATTCTGGGGCAGGTGATGATAGGTCAAAATAAGGAAAGGCCGCTGACGAAGCAATGCCTCCAGGCGTCATGACAGCTCTGTCTAGCTCTATTCCAGGACCTGCAAAGAGGGCAAGGCTTAAGTGAGAGTAGTGGGCAAACTCGTCTACCTGCTGTTCATTGTCTTCAAATTCATAGGTCGCTTTGGCAAGTCCTGCGAAAGCTTGGCGTGCCGCCTGCAGCTCTAATACCTCATCTGAAATTGACTGCGGGTGATTGCGTGGCGCTGAAAATAGCAGAGGCGTTGAATCTGCGTCAATGCTAGACTGCCCGTCAAGCATGTTTACCCAGGAATAGCGTGACAAAAGTTCAAGGTTATCCAAGAGTGCCACAACGGGACTCATGTCATCGTGTACGCGGACTAACAGGGGAACAAGGGGTGTTCTTTGCCGCGCGTCAAAAAGGCGATCGATGTATTGTGCTCGGCTAGCCTCTGACGACATCGCAAGACTCAAGCTGGCGTCAGCTACGATGATCTCTTCAGTGCCAGCGCCAAAGACCACGGATGCATCCTCTAGCACAAAAGAACTTTCCTCAGAGCGCTCTGTCCAGATGGTAGGAAAATGAAAACCTTCGATGTTTGTGTCAACAATAATCCTGGGCGATGTCTGCGGTGTGGGGTCAGTTGATTGGGGGCTTGTTTGAGGGCTCAGTTGGGGGAGGAAGTCCACCACTGCATCAAGGTAAGAGCTTGAAAGTTGAGTGGTCCAGGGTACGGTAACAGCTGCAGGCTCAATGGCAAGCAGTTCATACATAGTCGCCTGTCCCAGCAAATAGTGCTCGCCTAAATCGTCTGTGAGCTCTAAGATATCAAGTACCGTATAGTTTGGATCAGCATATCCTTGTGCCGTGAGGGTAAGACGTCCCGTGGCGTGGGCACTTTGCACTGCCCTGAGGGTGCGCAGGCTATTTTGTGCGACCTCTGATTCAGCTGTTAGTTGACGCAGTTCCACAGCCGGTGGCTCTAAGACACCTTCACTGTCATCTTCTGCATAGCTAGTCGTATCGGCACTTCCTTCGCGAGGGGTACCGTTGCTTGTTGCTGCTGCATTGGCAGCAGCATTGGGGACGTAGTAGCTAAACCCCTGACTGGCTGCTGATAGGTCTTCTATAAAAAGGGGAGATACTGCCAGGCTTAGCTGCGCAGAAGGATTGTCAATTATCCAGTGACACAGTGCTTCAAGGACTGCACGCCGCTCTTCAAAAATTCCCCGTGCGGGTGATTCAAAAAAGGTTCCCTGGGCATTGCGGGAGGGCAGTGCACTTAGTTGCACGACAGGCATCAGATCAAGCTTTGGCTGGTCAGGGTCATAAACGGTAAGGATGTCTCGCAGGGTTGCAGATTCGCTGCCTGCTGTCGTGTTTGCAGTTACGATAACGGCAACGTAGTATACGCCCTCATGCATGCCTAATCCGTCTAGGTTATCAGCAGATCTACGTTGTAAGGTATGGCGGATGACTTCATTTCCTCTTTGGGTTACGGCAGTGTCTTCAGGGGGGAAATCAACCAGGCTCTGGTTGTTCTGCGCGCCTTCAACATCACTGTCGTCTTCGCGCTCAATGTATATTGAATCACCAAAGTAATGAAAGGCCCAGCCGTCTTCTTCGCGCATCAATTGAAAGTGCAAGTTTACCGACAGTAGGTCTGCACCTGGATGTATCTCGACTGTGTACAGGTAACTGCCATTACTTGGAATTGCTGGTCGGTCAGTACTGAGGCTAAAGCTTGAAGTGCCCAAGTTGATCTCGGTAATGATGGATTCAGGTTTGCCAAATTCAGATTCTGCTAGGGCAGTAGCTGGAGTACTAAGGCACAAAAATCCAAAAAGTCCTGCAAGGAGCAGTTTCAGCATGAGGACTAGAGTAAAATGATGTGTGGTATTCCCAGTGTTAGGTGACTTCATAGCTTATACATTTTAGCAAAGTGGGCTACTAGTACCCTAGTATATTTGGCGCATCGAAAGGTTTATGTGTGGATTTGACCCCTGACATAGCGGCTCCTCTTACGCAGGTGAACTGTGCCATGAAGCAGCGTGCTCTTGCCGTACTGTCAAACGCAGGGATACAGCCAGCTGGGGCACTTGATGCGGTAGGAGGCGCTTTTTGGGCAGACATTCTTTTTGTGACGGGCCGTGCGCGCACTAAGCTTAGCGAGGAGCAACTTATAGCTCTGGGCAAAGCAAGTGTTGCCCTAGGTTACGGGGCAACTGCTCATGCGCTGCTGAGTCTTGACGTGAAAGAGGCGTCTGTGAAAGCGGATCTTGCCCTTGAAGCTTACGTGCAGGCACTAAGTGTAAATAGTGTTGTTTTTCTTGAAGCCGAAGTGGCGAATGTTGTGCAGCAGAATAGGGGAGGCAAGTCGATTCTTCTGGCTGAAGCTGAACCAACAGAGAATAACCCCTCTTTCATTCGTGAGATAGTAGTACGTGACTTTTTTGCCTCGCTTGAAGAGGGCTGTGACCAACAAGATAAAAAACGACAGGCATGGAAAGAATTGCAGGCAGCTAGATTACAGCTTGCAATGAGATAGGAGAACCCTCTATGACCACTACTGCTACTAACGCTACTACTGCAGATACAGAGGCTGCAGATACAGAGGATACGAGCAGCGATGTTACTGATTATAATCAGCTTGCCGAAGAACTGCACCGTAGCTATCAAGGTAAGCTTGAAACAAGCCTGCGTCATCAAGGCGAGCTAACCAGGAGGGAGCTATCTGCCTACTATACTCCTGGCGTGGGGCATATTTCAAGCCTGATTGCCGACAATCCATCACGTCTACGCGAATTTACCTGGACACGCAACCTTGTGGCTGTAATCAGCGATGGCTCAGCTGTGCTGGGGCTGGGAAACATCGGACCTGCTGCATCAATGCCTGTTATGGAGGGCAAGGCGCTTTTATTCAAGCACTTTGCTGGACTTGATTCTGTGCCAATTGTGCTGGACTGCAAAAGCACTGATGAAATTGTTGAAACTATCCAGCGTATAGCCCCTAGTTTTGGGGCTATAAACCTAGAAGATTTTGCTGCACCACAGTGCTTTGAAATCGAAAATCGCCTAAGGGAAAGTCTGCCCATTCCCGTTTTCCATGATGATCAGCACGGTACAGCTATCGTGGTGCTAGCCGCATTGATAAATGCTTGCAAGGTCACGGGGCGAGATTGCAACACACTTCGCATAGTTATTGCAGGTATGGGGGCAGCAGGAACAGCAATTGCCAGGCTGCTAAAAATCTATGCACCACAGTGCACCATTGTTGGCACAGGACGCAGTGGTGCCTTGACTCTTGAAGACGATACCCTCAATAGTGCTAAACGCAGCTTGCTTGAAGAGGGCGTTCTTGCAGATGAATCAAATATCAGCTTAGCGCAAGCTCTAGTGGGTGCTGATGTCTTTGTCGGAGTATCTGCCCCAGGATTGGTCACGTCAGACATGGTCGAAGACATGGCTTCATGCCCTATTGTTATGGCGCTGTCAAATCCCATTCCAGAAATTTATCCAGATGAAGCAAAGGCAGCAGGTGCAGCTATTGTCTGTACAGGGCGCAGTGATTTTCCCAATCAAGTAAACAATGCCCTCGCCTTTCCAGGGATCTTTAGAGGCGCCCTTGATAACAAAGTTCCGCAAATCACAGAGACTCACAAAATGGCAGCTGCACAGGCACTAGCAGACTTCGTTGAACATCCTACGGCCGACAAGGTCATTCCTTCAATTTTTGAAGAAGGTCTTTCCGGTGCCATCGCAAAGGTAATCAAATGACGCAAGGCATAACACAGCCCACAGTCTATGCTGCAGCACAGGACACTGTGCAGGCTGCAATGGGGGCAGAGGCCATAGCAGAGCTTGTCCAGTCACACTTGCATGAAATCGCCTCAACACTACGACCTGATGTGCTTGACGCACTTTGTCAGGCACGCAGTTGCGAAAGCTCTATGCAGGCAGTACAAGTCTTAGATATGCTCATAGAAAATGCTCATCTTGCAGACAGGAAAAGCTTGCCCCTGTGTCAAGATACGGGAACGGTGTGGGTACTGATTGAAATGGGCGCAAAGGTTCAAGCTGATCTTTCGGGTCTGCAAGATGTGCTTGATAAGGCAGTAACTGCAGGTTTCAAGACAGAATATCTGCGCGCGTCAACAGTGCGTGATGCCCTTAGCAATCGTAGTAATCCTGGTAATAATACGCCAGCTTTTGTAGAGATAGTTCAGCGTGCCAGTGCAGGCAACGATTCTGATTTCGAACTATCGGTCAGCACCATGCTAAAAGGTGCAGGCACAGATAACGCAAGTGCAGTTTATATGCTACCGCCATCAACGAGCAAAGAAGAGATTGCCCAAAGAGTAGTTGACCTTATCTGTGAAAAGGGTGCAAATGCTTGCCCGCCTCTAATTGTTGGTATTGGCATCGGCGCAACCTTTGATAAAGTTGCGGGGCTATCTAAACGTGCTTTGCTGCGCCCACTTGACCAGACTGCATCTACTGAAGAGGCCGCTCAGCTGGAACAGGATATATTGCAGTTAGTGAATGTAAGTAAAATAGGACCAGCAGGACTAGGGGGGGACACTACTGCACTAGCAGTTCATGTAGAGACAGCACCCAGTCACATTGCCTCATTGCCTATTGCAATCAATCTGTGCTGTCATTCTTTGCGCAGTAGAAGCACGACCTTGAAGCCCTAGACTAGCCCTAGATCAGCCCTAGATTGACTATAGTCTAACTGCAGTCTTAAAGCGGCAACTCGAAGCAGTATTTTGGCCGCAAGCTAAAACTGCCGCTTATAACTTCAATCAAAAATCGTAGAAAAATGGGACTTTCTGTCACTCAAATCCGTAATTCGGACATTTTTATTGCGCGACCTATGTCGAGGTCTTTAGAGTGTATCACCGTAGAAACGCATATGTTACAAGCATTGTGCCGTATCTAACGTGGCATGCATTAAGAAATTAAAGACGAAGATGTGAGGCAATTGAATGATTGATAAGATGTTAAATTCTCAGGCTCCTGAGCAGTATCCAAAAAGCTTTCTAGGAAAGCTGATAGGGAAAAGACGCTTTCTGGCGAAAAATAAGCTTGTGCTTGCTTTTGCGCTAGCCTTCCTTTTGGGACTACCCTTCTACTCATCAGCAAATCCGCAGGCTGACTCACTCCCTGTCTCTGCTTCAGATCCTGTTACAACAAGCATTGATCTGGCAAAGACACTGCATTTGGCAGAGGGTATTGATGCTGCGGATGTAGATGTGACTTTTTACTTTGAAATCGTGCGCCATAGCTTTAACGGAAATACTAATCAGGCCAACCTACTTCCACAACTAGGCACTTCTGTAGTTGATGGTAGGGGTAGAGTACCTATCGTTATTAATGCTACCGAAGCAAGTTCTGCCACCGAAAATGGTGTCTTGACGCTAACGAACACGGTAGATCTACTTGCAGGCATTGAATTGAGCGCTGCGGGGACCTATGTTTGGCATATTTCTGAAGTCGAGGGTTCATCTGACACGACGCTCCCTTCGCATGTAAGCTATTCGCGGGCAGTATATGAGCTGCGCCTAGATATAAATTACATGATGGGAATTCCTGGTCAGCCCTTGGTTGTAGATGTCACTATCACGCCTGTGCAAGACGATGCAGGTAGTACAGTTGACCCTGGTAGTCTAGGCTTTCACATCTACTCTTGGGGTAGCAATGCCAACGGTCAGCTAGGACACGGGGACACTAATTCAAGGAATAGACCTACAAGGGTGGGGACTACTAGTAACTGGGTGAATTTGTCGACAGCAACACCAGGTTCTTTTGCGATAAACACTGAAGGTCACCTCTATGCTTGGGGTGCTGCGTGGACAGCAAATAACATGGGGCAAGGGGGCAATCCAAACCCAGGGACAGGAAACATTACCGTTCCTACAAGAATAGGGACAGCAGATAACTGGACCTATGTTTCAGCAAGAAATACCGGTGTAGTTGCCGTCAACTCTGACGGTGAACTTTTTGCCTGGGGCAGCGGTACAGGTGGCGTAGGCAATGCTAGCGTACCAACACGTGTCGGCACTGCTTCTAACTGGGTTATTGCAGAAAGTTTCACCACCTTTGCCCTTGCCATAAATGATCAAGGTCAGCTCTATGCCTGGGGTGGCAATAGTAGCGGACAATTAGGATTAGGTGACACCACTCCTAGGGATACTCCTACTCGTGTTGGTGACAGGTCAGATTGGGTGCGGCTTTCTGGTACAAACGGAGGATCTGTCATTGCCTTGACTGAAGGGGGAGAGCTATTCGCCTGGGGTAACGGTGGTAGTGGACGCTTAGGGGTCGGGGACAATCTGGGCAGAGATGTGCCAACACGTGTCGGCACTGCTTCTAACTGGGTAAGTATCGGAATGACCTCTAATAATGCTGTTGCAGCCATTAATAGTGCAGGTGAGCTATGGACCTGGGGAAGCAATGGTAATGGTCAGCTGGGGCTTGGGACTTCAGTTTCAAGTGTTAACACCCCACAAAGAGTAGGGGCGAGAACCGACTGGACTACTATCTTTAGCGCTAATTCACACTTTTTAGCGGCGACCAGCAGTAATGCTGTTTATGCCTGGGGCAATAACGACAATGGTCAGCTGGGGGTAGGCGTGACAGGTGACTTTTCAAACGTGCCCGTCTTTGCCTTTCAGTCTTACGGGTTTAGTGGGGCATCAAGGGGTGGTGGTACGCGCAGCTTAGCGCTCATGCGCATGAGGCCTCCTCTACTCTTCACTAACACCTACAGTGTAGTGGCTCCAGTAACGACAGGTGCTGGCCTGACAAAAGCATTAGAACAGGACGCAGAACAAACAACATCAAATCTATCGTTTGACTTTAATATAGAAAGATACAGCCTTGACGGAGACACTTCACGTGCAGGTGAGCTTCCACAACTAGGTACTTCTGTAGTTGATGGAATAGGCAGAATAACTATTGCCATGAATCATGCTGACACAGAGGTAGAGACTGCTGATGGAGTATCTACGCTGACACGTACCGTAGACTTGCTTCGCGGTGTTGAGTTCTATAGGCCCGGGATATATGTCTGGCGTGTTTCAGAAGTTGTAGGTTCGTCAGGAACAATAGCACCATCACAGGTGCACTATTCAAGAGCTGAGTTTAAGCTGCGTGTAGAAGTGGACCACTGGACGGGACCTGGAAGCCCGCTCCATGCAATTGCTATGATAACGCGCATTAGCGATGATGTCGGAAATCCCGTAGCCTCCAGCGAAGAGGGATTTCCCCTGTGGTCATGGGGAGACAATAATACGGGGCGCCTAGGCCG
>Ga0123355_10013306_pt1 | contig 12795 bp, 12 predicted proteins | sample TergutEmb28metaG_3_FD_89872 | JGI IMG/M metagenome (GOLD analysis project Ga0123355, IMG submission 89872) | Embiratermes neotenicus P1 segment gut microbial communities from Petit-Saut dam, French Guiana - Emb289 P1 | ecosystem: Host-associated > Arthropoda: Insects > Digestive system > Gut ...
ACTGACTTTTTCTGTGTGTGTATGTCCATTCTTTGCCTTTTTCTAGTATCTTGTCTCATTTAGTCTGTCCACTTTGTATTTGTTGTGAAACAGTCTGTACATAATTGTCTCAAAATGTCTGGCACCAGCTGCCCAGCAACTTGGCACCGTATGCAGGAAGGGCGAAAACCTTACTTGTCCACGATGCTGTATTCTTAATTTAACAAACATTACTTGTAGTTCTGCTTTCAGATTTTGATGTTGGATTTTGTCTCAAATATGGACATGTAATATAAGTTTCCATTGTGTCATGTAATTGTATGTAATTTTACGGATGTATTGCTACTAAATTGAATTTTTGTAAGTGGTAATTGATAAAGGGCATGAAATGCTTATATTATTGCCAGAACTTTTTTTGATCTTGGAAGCATGACAAGGATTCTGACTGTTGGCCAGGAATCGCTGCTGAGTGAGGTGACATCCATAGCTGACAGGTGCTGCAGCAACTTCAGGCTTCACTGCAATGTTAGGGAGTATTGCAACAACAGGTGCAAGCTTGCAATACCATTTCTTCTGGCAGATGATGTACTGGAACTAGTGTGCTCCATGTGTGCACAGATTGCTTCCAGATGTAGCCAAGAACGAGTGAACACATGGATACAATCACATATTACTCCAGGTGTGTTGCCTTTACTCTCAGTACACTGAGGCATCACCTTTTTGCTTCAGGTCATGACACTTTGCAATGCAGCTACAGTCAAGTTGCTCACAAATCCATATTATATTGTTACAATATATGAGCTATACCTGTTAAGCAATGAAACTAGTTTCAAAAGACAGCTTCATTCATGAAATTACTGTATCATCCCCTTGAATGTATGTGGTTTGTCTCAAAAGTAAGTGTACTGATTTTCCTATGTACTAATTGGTAGCTTAGCACCTTGATGTATATTGGCGCGTAGGTAGTGACCTTGGCTGCATGTCATTACTTGTTTCAACTGGATTGGGTGAGTCAGTCATGCGCTACTGCTGTTTGTGTATGGTCATGTTTTATCACCTTGTTACGTTTGCGATGCAGGAAAATATCGAACAATGGTATGCCATCAAATTTTATGTGAAACTCAACAAATCTGCCACAGAGACATTTGCTTCTTTAACCAAAGTTTATGGAGATGCCACTCTATCGAGAACTATGGTTTTTAAGTGGCACAAAGCTTTCAAAGAGGGCCAAGAAAATGTTGAAGACGACCCTCGTTCTGGAAGACCAGTCACGTCAACAAATGATCAAAATGTGGAAGTGGTGTGAGCTGTGATGGCGAAAGTTCGCCGATTGAGTGTCAGGATGATTGCAGAAGAAATGGGCTTGGATAAAAATGCATTTCATAGAATTCTAACAGATCATTTGCACATATGAAAAATTTGTGCAAAACTAGTGCCGAAAAACTTGTCTGGGGAGCATAAAGCGAACTAATTGGAAATTTGTCAGGATTTCCTGGGAAGACTCGAAATTGAACCACATTTTTTGGATAAAGTAATAACAGGAGATGAATCGTGGGTGTTTGACTACGATCCCGAGACCAAACACAAAGTGTGGAATGGCACACGAAAAGTTCTCCTCATCCAAAGAAAGCACCCATGAGCAGATCCAGGGTGAAAACTATGATTATTGTTTTTTTCGGCAACCGTGGCATTGTGCACAAAGAATTTGTACCTCCAGGACAGACAGTTAATCACGCCTTCTACAAAGATGTCTTGGAATGACTTCGAAAAAGGGTCCAACGAGTCCAAACGGACATTGCAGACGACTGGGTGCTGCACCACGATAACGTGCCAGCTCCCACTGTGCTTTCAATTCAAGAATTTCTGGCAAAGAAAAACATTCCCATACTTCCACATCTTCCCTACAGCCCAGATCTAGCTCTGTGTGATTTCTACCTCTTCTCTAAGTTGAAATTGAAGTTGAAGGGTCATCATTTCGGGACGATGGAAAACATACAAAAAGTTGTAACCAATGAGCTACACACACTTACAGAAAATGACTTCCGGTACTGCTATGATCAGTGAAAAAATGTTGAAACCATTGTGTAACTTCCCAAGGGTCACACTTTGAAGGAGATAACTTGTAATTTCAGGTGAGTCCAATAGACATTTAAATAAAAAATCAGTACACTTACTTTTGAAACAAACCATATGATTTCTGTCACAAGCCAACTCAGCTCCATATGAACACTTCCAAGCATGAAATCATCCCCTGAATTCATTTTGTAATATACTTCCAGAAACCCTGCCAACATCTGTGTACACATCATGTAACAAAGGGAACGTTTTAGTGGCAGTCATATTCCATTTTATAAGAAATTTGGTGCTTACTTATTGTTTCAATGTATTATGAAGCAAAGTTGTGGCAAGTTTAAAAACTGTGTATGTAAATAAATATTCACCCAGTACATCATCAGTATAATGTATGACTTATTTAGAGGTAAAGAATAAATGTATTTTCCTGAAGTGCATTTTCCCAGCATGCAGTTTACTGTATAAATGTACCCTGACCTTTCATGTTGATTCAAGTTTGTTGTGTCTGTTGACATGTCAACGGACACAGTAGAACCATTACTGTAATTTTAGCCAAGCACTGTATAAAGCTCCCTGATGATGGATCTCTTGTAATCCGAAACATGTTGGAGATATTTTAAATATTTTTAAATATTTTATTTATAATAATTCTAATTGTATCTATGAATTATATATTTGTGCATCTGTTGGATAATAAAGTGTTTTAATACTACCACATATGTTCCATATGATGGCACATTCTGCAACCAACTTGATAGGGTTGCCATCGGATTGCCCCTAGTCCTGGTAATAGCCGATATACGTGTGGATTCCTTTGAACAACAAACCTTTAAGTGGTATTTGGCAAATGATTGCTAACTTGCAAATTTGTGGCCTAGATTTCAAGTTTTCAAGCTGTGCAGTTAATATTTATGGGGGACCCTGAAAGACTGAGTTTATCTGAACAATCTATGTCCTTTGCAAGAATCTAAAGATACTATTCAAAGAAAAACTGCTAATATTTCAAGAAAAGAACATCATCATTTGTTGATAATATTTTCAGAAGGTGGAGGATCTGCTTTCAAGCTGGCTTCAACAAGACTCAATCTTAAATTAGGTAAACTGAAGGGGAAAAGAGGATTCCAATTTCCCAGCAGATGCAAGCTTCCAATGCAAGAAAGCTTCCCATACATCTGTCATTCTCAGGGACATGATCAGAGGTGCACTGTGTAGCTTCTTAAATGGGAATGTGCATCATGGAATTAGTTGGCATATACCTTGTGAATATTTCCTCTGATCTTTGCCTCTGGTGGCCAGCTGGAGATTTCCTATTTGTCATTGCCTTGTCACATTGCAGGACTGTTCATGAAAGATTTCCAGTTGGACATAGAGAAGGCATTTCGTAATGTTGGCAAGCTTGATCACAAGAATGAAAGTATGTGCAAGTCCTCACATGTGGTGCCCTTGGGCAGAAGGGGTGTCCAGCACGTGGATGTAATTGAATCTCCTGCACGGGCCATAATGAGGATACAGGTAAGCGATAAGGGGAGTGTTGCCATAGCCCATAGTTCCTATCTTGGGTGAGTTAATTTGATGAAGTTTGGTGTTTTGAGATTTTTAACTACAATTTTTAGTTTATGGATTGGCAGTTTGAAGTGCTTGTGCATTGTAATCGTGTGCCTGGAAGTTGTATTGTGGTCCCAGATCATTTACAAACATATTTCAGAATCTTACAGCAAAATAGAGTGGCATTTATGTTTTTATATATTTTCACACTGGGTGTGGGAGCATGTCACCAGAAGCACCAAAACAGAGAAAATTTACTTAAAAGAGGATAGATGATTTTAATGTACATTTATTTGTCTCGAGATGAGATGACTACGGGGATCCATCTACAGGCAGTAATTACCTGAACTGTTATGCAGTTCGTTTGCTCTGTGACTTGGTTTAGAACTGTGCGACTTTCATAGTAACTTTGTTGACCAGATGTTCAGTTCCATTTCTTGTGCAGAATTGTTCAACTTCAGCATTGTTGTTATGAACCCATAAGTTTGAGGTGTCATGCTATCTGTACATTAGTTACAATCACTGTGTCCCTAACAGCTGTGAGTGAGTCATATGCACTGCTTAGACTTTCAAGGACAGGAAAAAGTTCACAAAATGTTAAGATCACGTGTACCCCATTGAGCCTACTGCCATCTATACAGGAGATTCCTCAGCCATTTAATTTGTGGGAAACTCTGTGAGATGTCACTAGGTGTAAGGCATTAGCAATGCAAGCATGTTCCTGGAGCAGCATTTTAACCATTAGTTTTTATTCTTTCTTTCTAAATTCATCACAGTAGAAGAAAAAATGGTTCACAAAGGTCCAGCAATAATCTCCAAATATTATTCAATTATAGTTGATTTTACTTGAGATCTGTTTGGTGAAAACCAAGACAGAAGGGGAGAGGGGGAGCAGTTGTTTGCCAGGGACAACAAAAGACAAAGCCAATCCTGCATGTTATACATGTACTTTCTTAATACTTGCACAGATTGCTGGATGTCATTTTTGCTCAAAAGTCATAGCACCACATGAATGCCTCTATTTGGTACAGTAACCTGACATTTAGCAATGTCACTTTGCATGGGTAAAAATTTTGAGAATAAAACTATGGGATGTAAAATAAAGTAAATTTTTGTCATCAGAACTAAGAAAAGGAAGTGTAAATTTCAGTAAAATGTAAAGTTGAAGAGATGTAAAATCCTGTTGCAATTGAACATTATTGTTAAGGGGATATGGCTGGAACTGTAAAGGAAGTACATATCATGTAAATGTGACAACAGTAAAATAAAATAGGGGTTTCATTGTGGATACTAACATTCAGAAGGAGCTTGTTTTCTCTGTCTTCAAGTCTAAGTACTCCACTCTCTTGAATTTCTCAGACTTTGAAGGTGGAGAGAGATTGCTCTGATACATGGGTAAGTATTTACCCATCAACATGGTGTCAAATCTTTGCCACTATCATTTAGATGTCATTGATGACACAACTCACTGCTAGCCTGTATCTGCTTTACTGGTGTCAGTCTGTGCATTCTTTCTGGAGCATGGAAATGGTGAGCAGTCATCAGCTCAGCCACCAGAAGCAGGTGCAGGTATTTGTAGGATGGATTTATGTGACTTTTAGAGCAGGAGTTCAAAGGGGCAATGGTAAAACACATGAAAATTGTTGTGTCTGATACTGAGGACTGCTGTGTGATTTGTCTGTGTTTTAGAATTAGACTTAGAACATAAAGCTAACAAAATAACTGGGACAACCACAAAACCAAGCCTGTAAGTAGGAGAGGAAATATGGTGTGTAATTCAGAAATGAATGTCCCAGAATTTTGACAGTTTTTGCTACATAACACAAAGGACCTGTTAGAAGAATAATAATCTGCTGAAACCCGCCCTCTATTTTGAGCGGTATTAAAGGTAGCAGTATGTGAATAAATGTTGTAGAGATGACGTTGAAATTGTTTTTGCTGGAGCGTGAGTTTGCAGAACATCTTCAAAATGAGGAAGAGGTATCAGTGCTGACATCTTCAGGACTTTAAATGAGCTTAACCTAGGGATGCAAGGTTCTAGAAGCCTGGGTTTTATAATGGCTAAAAAGATTTTCTGACAGCAGAAGTGGATTGAAAGAGTGACCACAACATTTTAAAAATTTTTGTTACTTTTATGAGTCCCTCAATGAAAGAAGTATTTGTGTTGTCAAAAAGTAAATAGAAAATGTGAAAGAACATTGCAGCAGTGTTTTGGGTTATTCTTTCTTTGTAGTCCAAATTCAAGTGTATGTTGTTCTGTGACTGCAGAATCTGTTCATTATAAAAAGGCAAGACAGAAAAGGAAGATGACTTTTGTAGACATGTCATGTATAGTCCCTCACTCTCTCCTCTTGACATGCTTCTTTCAGCATTATGTGCATAGGTCAGAGGCATTAGCCACTAAAGAGTATTTTCGTTTTTGATCTTTGAACTTTCTATTTTGACCCAGTTAGAAGTTCGCTGTCAGTGAGACTGGATATTGCAAATTGTGTGATGTGTCATTTTGGTTACTGTGTAACTGCACAGACCTGATTCCCATTGAAGTTCTGATCTTCTGGCATATTACACTGCGTCTACTATTAAATATTTGAATTTACTGTGTGATTGTTTAATGTTTAGAGCATGATGTGGGAGCTGCTGAGTCAGAAGAACCATGCTATAAGTGAGGAGGAGGTCTTAGCAATGCTGGGTATTATACAAGATACACTGCGTAATCGCACAGATCTGATTCCATCAGCTGAGAGATTGTTACCCTCTTTGGTGTTGGATGTTGCACTGTTGCTAGGTAAGTTCTGTGACGGTTAAGTTTGATCCACAGCCGTATTCTGGCCTGATTTTTCCCTTGTCATTTGTCAGCCTCCTACATATCTTGTTTCGCTTGTGCAGGTGTTTACCTAACATTCTCTAGGAAGTGATCACAGACTACAATCCCGTTTTACTCTTCGCTGTTTCATTTTTGTTGTAAGAGTGAAATTTCATAATGGAATGTAGGGGCATTCTTTATTATTCTGGAGTTGCATGTTGAAACTGATGTCTTGCCCCAGTGTATTTGAGGTTACAGGCTGGGGACAGTAGTGAGCAATCAGTGCACTACAGTGAAACATAGATTTTTTGTTCCTGGAAATTACATTGTTCCTAATTTTCTGCACTTTTGTCAGTCTTGCCAAAACTTTGTGAAGAACAGTGTTAAATTTTCCTTGAATATATGTTTTTTTTGCTTCATTCACATTTCCTGGATTATCCATTCACACTGAGCATAAAGTGGAAATTTGCTGTCATTATAAATGCTTTCAATTGGAAATTGGAGGGGGGGGGGGATGGTTTTTAATTATAATTTCATACCTCCTTTATTGTCTTTATGTTGCACATCTTGCATGTTGTGTAGAGTGGAGTAATTCAGCTGAGCTAGAGACGGTCTGTTCTTATAACATGGCTGCAACACCCATACCAGTGCCAGTAGCTATGCCAGGTTACTCTGCTGTACACAATATGTGATGAGGGAAAATGTCAACTGCATGCATGGAATGAGAATATAATGGCTGCCTTCAGTAGTTCTGAGAATGAGGTGTACAGGGTTGAGCAGCAAGTGAAGAAGTAGCAACCTACTTTAATGGATATGTGGAAAAAGTGAACTGGATTACATTTTTGATACAGTACATTTAACTAGATTATATTTTTAGTGTAGTACAGTTTTAATTTGGTGTGTTTAGTATCAGCAGCTAACAAAAATTTAATTTCTTTGATTTTACCTTCATTTGAAATGATCCCTAATGTAAATCCAGGCTCTGCTTTATTAACCTTGACAATCCAGGGATAGAGACTTTTAGATCCTCTGGTGCTTTGGAACTGGTGGTTATTTTGGTGCAGGCATATTGAGTAACTGTAAGCCTTTGCCAACTGCACAGTGTGGATATGCCAGTACTGTATTTTGAGGGATGGGTAGTAAACATTATGTGCTAAAATAAGTGAAATTTGTTGCACTGACTCATTGACATGAACTGACAGAAATGGTAAAATAAGTACATGGAAACCAACCCACAGTATTCCTTTTTGGGTAATTCCCCGGCGTCTGAGTTCTAATAGCTGACATTTCGGAACTCACTGCCGGTTCCATCTTATAGGCGGGTGAATGAAGTATGTCAGTGGTGAAAACTTGAAAACAAGAAACCCACATTATACTGTTAATTTATTGTATGACTGCAGTGTTATAATTATCAGTTCAGTTGTTCGGTATCCATATTATTTTAACCCTTAATGGTTGCAACATATTATTTTTTTAAAGAAGAGTTTGTTTACAAAATTTGTAATTTCCTTGTAATAATTATGATGTTAGTGTAGTCTCCATTCTTTCTGAAGAAAGTGGATCCTGAAATTCCATGCTGTTTGCATAGATGCATATGTTTCTGCTTTGAACCAGTTTACTGATTTGCATAAAATTTATTATGAACATTATACTGTGGCTGGGAAATTGACTTCTGCTGACCTTGACAAGTTTCTTAGATGCCATCTCAACAGTTAGGTTGAGTACATTGCAGTTATGTTAGTGCGTGATGGCTGCAGCACTTGATATTCAAATTTCTTGGCTTTCTGAATTTGCTGCACCAGTATTACCTTTCTTTCCAAGCAGCTTCAAACCTATACATTTCCCTTTTAGGAAACATTTTTATCAGCTTTGTAGACACAGAAGAATTGTTGAAAAAGTTTTATGTCGGTTCCATAAAGTACTTCATTCGTGAAAGAAGCTTAGCACAAAAGAATATTTTTACTTTTTATCTGTTTTCTTCCTTTGTAAATAATGAACTTGAAAGTGAGTATTTTTACTAGTGGTATCTACCCAAGCCTTTGTGACTTTGTTGTTGGGAAAGAGACAAGCACTCCAGACAGTTGCCATCAGGAGGAAAAGTATCTAAATTCTAGCATTCTGGAGCTACATAGGCAGAAAAAGTTTATGGAACTTTATCTGTGGACAGTGCCAAGGATATTATCGTGAATCAACAAACACTTTGCATAAACTTCCATGTTAGCGTGGATTCATGCTGTTCTTTTTGCTTTCAAGTTGCGCATCATCCAGATATGATGACCATGAGATTGAAGGAGCAGTTTGTGAGCGTGTGGAGCATTTGTGAGGACTGTGATACTTTGGCGCACCTTCTGTGTCCACGCAATGTGTTGCTGTTGTCACAGTCAAGACATGCAGCAGCCAAGGTGTGGATGTGTTTAGCAGGGTTGTTGGTGCACCTGCTTTCATGTGGTGTGCTCCAGCCTGACTCACTGGAACAGCAGTGCATGGCTCTGCTTCAGAGCACCTGGCCTCAGGTATGTAATGTGATTTTGATGCAGCCCAGAACAGTGTTTCATCATATTTAAGGGAAGTATTCGTAGTTACTGAATGATTCTAATACTGGTAGGGTGTTTAAAACATGAAGGAGCCATGGGAGTCATTGGGATAATTAACTGACCAACTACATGGAACAAACTCCTTTTGAAGAAGCTACTAGTTGTTTCGTTAGGCAAGAAACTCCCTGCCTCAGAACTTGAAGGTCCTTTACCATACTCACACAGGCTTGCCTCTGGCCCCTGTCTTGAACAAGTGAAATTCAGTTCAAATTCTCTTACTCTATTTCTTTAAGATCCATTACAATATTATCTTGCCATCTCTGTCGAGGTCTTCCAGGTGGTCTCTGCAGTTTATCCAACCAAAACTCTATTTTCCTTCATTTGATAATACTAAAAAAATTTAGGCAAAGTGGGCACATAGTGAAGCTCCTTGTTATATAATTTTTTGTGTCTCCCTAATACGTCCTCCCTTGTAGGCTTTCTTAGTTCTTCTGTTGATGAAGCAGACCATGCTATACTGTCGAACACAATAACTTGTCCCATACTTCACCCTGTGGGAGGCTACCCAAAGTTTCCGAGAATTTGCTCGTATTAACATGAATACTTACTTTAAGTCCTAATTTCCACTGTCACATTCGAACTAGTCACCTTGGTCTTGTATACAACGATCCCAGCGATTTTGCCATTTTTGGAAGCACTCATTAAAGTCTGCCGGCATTAGCGTGTTTAGTAGCTGTTGTGATTTTTCTTGGATCTCTTCAATGGATACGAAGTGCTGCCCTTTCAACCGGAGTTTCATTTTAGGGAACACGTAGAAATCACAGGGGGCCAGGTCAGGTGAGTAGGCAGGGTGGGGAACAGTGGTCATGTTATTTTTTGTCAGGAATTCTCTCACAAGGAGCAAGGTGTGTGCAGGCGCATTGTCATGGTGCAACAACCAGTCTCTGTTCTACCACATCTCAGGCCATTTGCGCCTCACATTTTCCCTCATTCGTCTCAAAACCTTGCAGTAAAAATTCCCATTGACGGTCTGACCAGGTGGAACAAACTCCTTGTGCACAATTCCTCGAATGTCAAAAAAAATGATCAGCATTGACTTCATGTTGCTGCAAACTTGGTGCGTTTTTGCGGTCACGGAGAGGACAGCGTCTTCCATTGCAAAGACTGCTGCTTTGTTTCCAGGTCATAATTGTACAGCCATGATTCATCACCAGTTATGACCCTGGACAGGAAGTTAGGATCATTTCTAACTGCTTTTTGCAGCTTGGTGCACACCTGAACCCAACGGTCTTGCTGGCCATTGTTCAAGAGACAAGGAACAAACTTTGCTGCAATTCATCTCATGTTCAGTTCATCAGTTAGAATGTGTTGACATGACCTGTATGACAGTCCAACGCGACTACAAACATCGTGGATAGTCTGTCTTCTAGGATAACTTCACGCACTTTTGCAATCATTTCCAGAGTTGTGCATGTGGACAGTTGACCAGAATGTTTACAATCTTCCACAGATTCCCAGCCATCTTTGAAATGCTTAAACCACTCAAATGTTCTTGCTTGGCTTAAAGCTTGCTCACCAAAGGCCTCCTTTAGCATTCGGTGGGTTTCAGCTGCCGTTTTGTTTAGCTTGAAGCAAAATTTAATGCAAATTCTTTGCTCCTTAACATCCACCATTTCGATATTAGCAGACACACACAAAAACAGTGTAAAGAAAACAGCCAAAACTCTGAAACATGTGCACTTATAAAGACGCAAGTTAGCTGACTAATGGTTGAAAGATACATCAAGAGGCACCTAGCGGCGCAAGTTTGTAGCGCTAATGGTTTGCGCGGTATATTCAAATTCTCGGAATTTTGGGTAGCACCTCGTACAGTCAGACCATTTTGTGTGATGGCAGAATGGGCAGTGATTGTCACTATACGAATTTATCTTCCTTGGGGGTCAGTACGTTTTAGTTTAATGGATGTCTGTTAATCTTAGGTTTTTACTCACCATATTTAAAGGAGGTGCCAGAAATTACTTTTGGTGTGAACTGTTGCATTACTTTGCTGAAGGACACATGTTGGACAGGTGTTCATGACACACACAGACACAAACACCTTGTAATGGCACCACAGATTAATGTGGGATTTTATGGAGATCAGTATATGTTTTGAGGGGTGAAGTGGAACTAAGCTTCACCATACTAAACAGAATGAGTGTGAGGTTGATTTCTCCAACTTGCACCCATGAAGGGTACAGTTTTGCATCACACTGTGTGTTCTTTTGTTTATGAACCACTGTTGTCTCACACAGATGCAAATGCAGCATTTCCATTTCATTTTGTGGTGGTGTTTGGTATGCATATCATCTCATAGATTTTCTTGGAAATTTCTTAATTGTAGCATGAATTTTTTCCAATTTTTCTTAAGTTAGCACATGTTGCATTTTCTCATACTCTCTGAATTGGAACCTGTTGCTGAAATCCTTTTCACTGATCTGTAAATTGTATCACTAGTGTGGATCTGATACACTGAGAAATTTTTGTCTGAATTTGTGATGTTACTTCTTGTAGCAATTGTATTTAGCATGTGTATCATACAGAAATCCATATAATGACTGCATTTTAGTCACAGGGGGCTCACAAACTTCCAATTAAGAAGTGTGGTAAGGTCGTGGTGTAAAGCGTAAGCATCCGTGACAGTCACTAGTGCAGGTGTGCAGGCAACTTGAGCAAAATTTGGTCTGTTTGCAAGCATGAAATTCAGCACACAGAATGAACAGTATTATAATTATGTGTATATTCTTACCTGTGTTTTTTTCTATACACCATTAAAAAAAAGCTGAAAATGATAGGTAAAATATATTAAAAATGTAATTCACCACCTAGGCTTCGGTGTTGCCTTTTTTAATGCATTTTTACAATAAGTCAGTAATGTAGTGTGCATCTGAATGACCCATACATTCTCACACTTGCTCCAGTGGTCTGTCTTTTCTTTGGAAGTGTAAGACTTAAAAGGTAGTTTCTTATTTCAAGTATCTCCACGGGCAACACAACACTGTGCTGCAGACAAAATGTTGCCCACAAGCTACAGGTTGAGTGGGCCTGCATTAGAGATTGAGTTTATTTACAACAGTTGCACCATACTGTATATATTTAGATAGAAGACAAGAAGGCAAAAGAATCTGAATTGAATGGTATGCTTGGACCAGCTCACAAGAGAAAGAGTAGAGATTAAATTGCACCCTGGCATCATGATCCAGGTTTACAGTTCTTCTATGCACTGTGGAAGCCCTGAATACATTTCCTAAAAAGAAAGAAGGCAGTAGGCACACTCAATGTAACAATTGCACTGTCATAAGGCACAAAAAATGGTCCCCATCCAGGTACTAATCACACCTAGTGTAGCTTAAGAGCTTATAGTGGTTGGACCACAGTCACCAACCACATGATTTTCACATCTCCCACCAGTGAACTCTGAAAAAAGAGTTGTTCTTGATATCTTAACACCCATTGGCTTAGAACAGTCCTATCCCCCTCTTCCTACCTTCCATAGCTGTGATGGTCAAAAGTAGTGCAAATTGACCAAATAAGTGGAATACATATAATACTTGATGAAATAAACATTTTATATTACATATATATAAAGCGGGTTTTTTACAGCTGTCGCCGTTTTCCGCATCCCGCATTCCATAATTTTCTATTTTCCCAATCTCCACTATGCAGATCTCTCCATTCCATCTCTGTTTGTATATTCTTTCTCCAGGCTCTTCTTGGTCTTCCTCTTTTCCTTCTTCTATTTGGGACCCAGTCCAACATCCTCTTGGGCCATCGTTCATCCGGCATTCTTTGGACATGTCCATACCATATTAATCTTTTCAT
>Ga0123355_10013307_pt1 | contig 12795 bp, 7 predicted proteins | sample TergutEmb28metaG_3_FD_89872 | JGI IMG/M metagenome (GOLD analysis project Ga0123355, IMG submission 89872) | Embiratermes neotenicus P1 segment gut microbial communities from Petit-Saut dam, French Guiana - Emb289 P1 | ecosystem: Host-associated > Arthropoda: Insects > Digestive system > Gut ...
GCGGCACTTCCTCGAGTTCTTTGCCGCCAATATCCGCAATCCCAATACTCGACGAGCGTACTTCCGGAACGTGCGACAGTTTGCCGACTGGTGTCGTGTCCAGGGGTTTGACGAGCTCCTCGATATCGAACCGATCCACGTTGCAGCGTACGTCGAGCAGCTCGGGACGCGACTCGCCAAGCCGTCGGTGAAACAGCACCTGGCGGCGCTGCGAATGCTGTTCGATTGGCTGGTCGTACGGCAGGTCATCACGGCCAATCCGGCGGCCCCCGTTCGCGGGCCGAAGTACACGGTGCGCAAGGGTAAGACGGCCGTTCTAACCGCCGAGGAAGCTCGGGAGCTCCTGGATTCGATTCCGACGGACTCCGTGATCGGGCTGCGTGACCGGGCGCTGATCGGGACCATGGTCTTCGCGTTCGCGCGCGTCGGTGCCGTACTCAAGATGCGGGCCGAGGATGTCTACGTGCAAGGTCGCCGCACGTGGCTGAGGCTCCACGAGAAAGGCGGCAAGCGCCACGAGATGCCGGCGCATCACCTACTCGATCAGTACCTCGAGGAGTACCGGACTGCGGCGGGACTGGCTTCCGATCCGAAGGGATTCTTATTTCGTACTGCCAAGGGGCGCTCGGCTCGCCTCACCGGCGAGCCGATGGCCCAGGCCGATGCCTACCGAATGATCCGGCGCCGCGCCCTCGCCTGCGGACTCAAGACCAAGATCGGGAATCACTCGTTCCGCGCAACCGGGATCACGGAATACCTCCGCAACGGCGGCAAGCTCGAGATCGCGCAGCAGATGGCGGCGCATGAGTCCGCACGGACGACGGGACTCTATGATCGACGGGATGATGAAGTGAGTTTGGATGAGGTGGAGCGGATATTGATCTGAGGACTCCGCACGCGACCAAAAATCCCCCGAGGCACAAGTTCCCGCCTGGTGGATCGCACACAAGGAACATGCCTAGCTGGCGCCCCCTCGCTGTTCCCTAACCAGCTTCTGGATTGAACTTCTGCGTATTCCTTAACCATGCCAACGCTACAAGTACTGTGCAAGAAAGAAGCCCTCGATCCGAAGCGGATCGACAATAAGGTAGTCATTGTCTTGGACGTCTTGTTCGCAACATCCACTATCGTACACGCTTTCGGCGAAGGCATTGAGAGCGTTTGGCCGGCGCTCGACCGTCATGAAGCCCGTGATCTTGCTAAGGGGCTTACTGAGAGCATCTGCGCGGGCGAATATCTTGCGGAGCCACTGCGGGGTTTTGCGCCGGCCATGCCGCTGGCGCTAGGGCGCGCACAATTGCGAAACAAGATCCTGGTCTACAGCACGACCAACGGAACGGTGGCGCTGCGCCGCGCCTCGACCGCAGCATTCGTGTATCCCGGAGCGCTGCTGAATGGTGCTGCCTTGGCAGCGCACATCGTGTGCGCACACCCAGAAGCCCCCCTGTTGGTTGTTTGTGCGGGTTCTGCGGGAAGTTTTAATCTGGAGGATTTTTATGCCGCCGGCCATCTGGTGTCACACTTCCAGAAGAAGCGCCGCGGCTACACTCTGAATGACGCCGCGTTAGCTGCGATGCTTTTGCATCGAGGCTGCGACGCCCGGACCGCGCTCCTGGGTTCGCGCGTCGGCAAAATGATGTGCGAACGCTCAATGCGAGATGAGGTCGAGTATGCTGCCCGCTGTGACAGCTTAGACGTCGTGGCACGACTGGAAAACCATCGCCTATCGCGGGTGGCGCTGTGAGTGAGATAGATCAGTGGTGGCCTGCCCCGCCTGCCGCATTGCATCAGACTACCCGTCCGAGTAGTGTAACGGCCAGGCCGCGCAGCATTTAATCCACCAATGAAGGCACTGCTCGGTTTGCTGTGTTCGCTGGCTCTGGTGGCACAGACGCGCGCGGCGCCAGCAGACGAGAAGGCCGAGGCGTCCCCATTCGATTCTGCGAGCGTCGAGCAGACTGACCAGCAATTCCAGCTCCACTGGAGCGCGCCGCAAGCCCATGCCGTCAAAATCTACGCCGTACCGGATCAACCGCGGTCGGATAGAAGTCACTTAGTGGCACGGGGAGAGGGAACTGGAAAGGCTGTCGTTCGCGACTTGCCGCCACATACCCGCTGGTACTTTGAGTTCGTCACCGATGGTGGGCGCTCGCTCGTGTTGGCCGATCGTTCGCTTCACATCCCCTCGGCGACCAATTTCCGCGATTCTGGCGGATATCGTACACAGGATGGCCACTGGGTCCGAATGGGGCTCGTTTACCGTTCAAATGGCCTCGACGCTCTGAGCGCCGCAGATCACAATCAGTTGCAGAATCTTCAGCTCCACCTGGTGTGCGATTTGCGTTTGGACGAAGAGCGGCAACGCTCGCCGGATCCGGCATTTGCAAATGCTCGTGGGATTTCTGCCAATGTGTCAGCGGGTTCTGCTCATCGCGCTGAGGGGCTTCGGGTAGCGATGGGCTCAGCTAATCCAAGCGCGCTCAAGAATTTCATGAAGGGCGCATATCGTGACTTCGTAGATCTGCCCAGCGCGCAAGCCGCCTACCATGAACTCTTCGAACGTCTGGCGGACCCCTCCAACCTGCCGACCGTGTTTCACTGTACCGCTGGCAAGGATCGCACTGGGTGGGCCCAGGCAATTCTGTTGAGCATCCTGCATGTGCCTCGCAAGACGATCCTGCAGGACTATGTGTTAACTGATAGATTCATGTCGGCAGCGACCTTCCTGCAGATTCACAAGTTATTGCCTGAAGCAACCGAGCAGGCTTCGAACGCCATCGTTCGAGCCGATCCCGCTTATCTGGAAACGGCGTTCAAGGAGGTTGATGAGCGGTACGGCTCATTCGATAACTACTTGCATAAAGGCTTGCACCTCGAGCCTGCGACACTCGCGGCCATCAGAGCAAATTTCCTCATGGATTGACGGTTACTTTTCGAGTGAAGGCCATTGTTTGCGAAGCGGGTAGACGAGTTCAGGCTTCTTCGACTCGGCAAGCTCGTCGATTTGTGACACTGCCAATGTCCAACGATGTATGCAATCTTTCAGGGACGGATGTATCCAGTCATCGCTATGAGTTCTTCTACGCCGCCGCACCTCAACGTGATGCAAGCAGCCGGCTCACCGGCCCACCCGGGAATCTCATGGTGATCAAATGAGTCACTGAATCAGGCCGATCTCGCGTGCCGCGGTGATGGCACGCACGCGCGAAGTCACCGCGAGCTTGGCGTAGATGTTCTTCAAGTGGAATTTGACCGTATTCTCCGACACAAACATGCGGTTGGCCACGTCTTTGTTGGAAGTGCCGTTGGCGAGCAGCACGAGCAGTTGCCGCTCACGGTCGGTGAGAGTTTGCACGCTGAGCCGATTGCGCTCCGGCAGCCGTGACAAGCTCACGCCGGAGATCTCCAGTAGTCGAAGCATGAACTGCAGCTCCTGGCCGCTCGCATTGGCGCCCCGACTGTCAAGCACCGTTTGATATTCGGCCCGGATCAGGCGAAGTACCGGCTCGCCTTCATCGAGCACACAGCGGATGAAACCGCCCGCCTGGGCCAGGCGCAGTGCCGCCCGCAGGTCGCGCCGGGATGCGCCATGATCGCCCGAGTTCGCGCAACAGATGGCCGCCAGCAACTGCAGCTTGATCTTGCGTAACACGCGGCCGCGTTGACGTTTCAAGGCGGCGTGAATCCGCGCCTGAGCCTCTACCAGCTCGGATTTCGCCAGCGCCAGCCGGATTTCGCCCAGCTCGGCATCCTCTGCATCGCTGGCGAATGGAATCCAGTGGGGCGGCAGTGTCGACTCGATGCGTGCGCAGGCGGCTGTGGCCTGCGCCTGCTCCACCAGACCACGCCGGAGCAATCTCCGGATGCGCTCCCACTTCATCGTGCTCACAAGGCGTGGCCAGCCACTGTTGTGTCCGATTGATTCCGCCTCACTCAGTATCGCATCTGCCTCGGAGTGACCGCCACGCACATCGTGTATCCGAGCCATTGACAAATAAGCGACGGCCATGAAATCGGTCAGCGCGGTCTCGCTGATGGCTTCATGATTCTGCCTGAATACGACCTCTGCGGTTTCCAGCTCGTCTGCCTCATAGAGCGCCCAAACATAAGCGGAAAACAGTGCTGCCGATGCGAAAGACTTCTCCACCGCTAGGCGTCGTTCGATGAGTCCGGTCCGGATGCGCTCGATCGCCTCCTGCAGATCACCCCGGATGAGCGCTGCGAGCGCGGCCACCGCTACGGTGTAACTGCCGCTGAAGGCGGCGTCGGCATGCTCGTTATAGACGCGTGCCAGAGCCAGATACTCACGGGCGGCTTCAAACTCCTGCGCCGTCAATGCGCAGTAACCCCGCAGATTCGCCGCGGCGGCCAGCTCAAAGGCCCCGAATCCTTCCACATCACAAAGAGTCATCGGGACGCGGCTGCTGATGGTAAAAGCGCTCTGGATGTCATCAGCGGCGACCGCACTCATCGCCAGCACCACGCTCGGGTCGGTCGTCTCCAGCACCTGCGGACATCCCGAGTATTCAGCCAGAAACTCGAGGAGAGGCCGTGCGCGTCGCCGCCGGCGCAGGAACACAAGAGCGTAGGCGCATTTAATGGCCAGCTGCGGCCGCGCGATGATTTCCTTGAACGGCAGCCGCTCGCTCCAGTATTCGACCGTTCGCAAATGAGCATCCGCCACGAGCCGTGATGACCAGGCGTTCAATGCATCCGCAGCAGCAGCGAATTCCAGGCAGGCCGTTGCGTGGTGGACCGATTCCTCATATAGGCCATTTTCCATGTACCAACGCGCCGCACGCCGATGTACCTCCTCGGCCGCATCGGGCGAGTGCACCTGGAGTTGCTCGGCCAGGATCGAGGAGAATAGATAGTGATATTTGAACCATCCCTCCTGCGGATCGACGCAGCGTAGGAACATCCCGGACCTCTCCAGATGTAACAGCATGTCCTGCGAATCTCTGCAACCCAACACCACATCACACAACGCGGCGCTCAAGCGCGTGAGCACCGAAGTCCGCAGCAGAAAATCCTGGATACGCGGCGTCTGCAAGGCGAGCACATTCTCGGCAAGGTACTCGGCGAGCTCACGCGGCGCGCGCACTGACTCGCTTACGAGCGACTTGCGCACCGTCGGACTGCTGAGGGTCAGCCTGAAAAGTTGCAGAGCGGCCGGCCAGCCTTCTGTGTGGCGATAGATGGTATCGATCTCGTCAAGGTCGATGCCCAGCTCACCCGCCGCCGCCAAGAACTGCATCACCTCCTGTGCGGAAAAGCGCAAGTCATCACCCTTGAGAATCAGCGCCCGATTGTTGACAACCAGACGTGCAAGCCCGACATCCGGCAGCGAACGTGTGCCGACGTAGATCCGCAGACACGCGGGCGCGCGGTCGAACAGCGCCGCCAGAAAGGCCACCACGGTCTTGTCGGTGAGAGTCTGGAATTCATCGAAAAAAAGCGCCACCGGACGCCCGATGCGAGTGATCCGGTCTATCAGCCAGTCCGGGCGGAGGTGAGAGCTGCCGTCCTGCCGGTCGGGCGTGCGTGCGTGCGACTGGAGCGGCGCATCGCTCAACGCGGTAACGAGCGACTCAATGTGCAGCAGAAAGCGACGCGGGTCATTGTCCCCCGTGTCCATCGTTAGCCACCCGGTGCACTGTCCTTCAGTCTGAGCCGCATCCTTCAACTGTTGTAAGAGCGTAGATTTGCCATGACCAGCCGGTCCCTGCAGGAGCACGAGCCGCGCACTCGTGCAGGAGGCAACTCGCTGCAGCAGCGCGCTGCGGGTGATCGCCCCGGCGTACGGAACCGGCGCGATGAACTTGTATGAGAAGACTGTTGGAGTGATGCGTTCGGCTGCTTTCATACGAACCCCCTCGACGCTCGCGATCAGCCCTGGGCCGCCCGCCAGGCGCTGCGCGCAAACAGCGGCATGGTTGTGCTGAGCTCCGTTGCCTTGGCCGATGCCGCGGTTCCACGCAACACCCTGCCCTTGATACCGTGAAGAATCCCGGCAAACCGGAAGAGGTTGAAGGCCATGTAGAAATTCAGATTGGGAATGTCCCGGCGGCCGGTACGCACGCAGTAGGCTGCCACGTACTCTCGCTCCGTCGGAATGTTCAACTCACCTAGGTCCGCCCCCAGGAGGCCCGCCACCCCGCACGGCGGCACCCGGTACATCATCAGGTGGTACGCGATGTCCGCCAGCGGATGCCCCAAGGTGGACAGCTCCCAGTCCAGCACACTGATGACCCGCGGCTCGGTGGGATGGAAAATGAGATTGTCGCAGCGGAAATCACCATGAGTCAGACTGACTTCGTCCCCGGGAGGGATATGCTTTGGCAACCACGCCACCAGGCGATCCATGTCCGGGTCCCGGCCGGCCGCTTCATCCTGCAGATACTGCCGCGACCAGCGGCTTATCTGGCGCTCGAAGTAGTTGCCCTGCGGTCCGTAATCCTCCAGTCCGATGGCGGCGAAATCTATCTTGTGCAACTGTGCGAGGGTCGCGCTCATTGCGTCGAAGTAGAGTGGGCGCTCCTCACGCTGAACGCCTGGGAAAGTCGCATCCCAGAAGATTCGTCCCTGCACGAGCTCCATCACGAAGAACGCAGTACCGATCACGGAGTCATCGTTGCAGAGCGCATGTACATGTGGAACGGGGAACCCGGTCCTCGTCAGGGCCGACATAACCCGAGCCTCGCGCTCGACCGCGTGTGCTCCCTTCAACAGCGTTCCGGGTGGCTTACGCCGAAGGACGTAACGCTGCTGTCCAGGAGTTGACAGACGGAAGGTCGGATTCGACTGCCCACCTTTGAACTGCTCGATTACTAGCGGCCCCTCGAATCCTGACACATGTGTCCGCATCCACTCTTCTAGGGCACGTGCATCGAAAGCGTGCTCGGAGCGGACCTGCGGCAACACGTCATCGGCACTCACGGGTAGCCTTCTTGATGCTCTTCGCCAGCGACCACTTGTGGACCTCGGTGGGTCCGTCATAGATGCGGAACGCGCGAATCTCGCGGAATACCTGTTCGACGATCGTGTCACCCGTTACGCCGGTGCCGCCCATGACCTGGACGCAGCGATCGGCCACCCTGAAGAGCGCGTCCGAGACAGCCACCTTGGTCATCGAGCTCTGGTGCAAACCGAGAGACCCAGTGTCCAATATGCCCGCGCACCAATCGATCATCAGCTCAGACTGCTGCAGATCGATCAAGTTATCCGCCAGCATGAACCCAACACCTTCATGATCGATCAGCGGCTTGCCAAAGGCGTGGCGCCTGCAGGCATACGCAGTTGCGATCTCCTGCGCGCGGGTGCAGGCGCCGTGCCAGCGCATGCAGTGCGACAAACGCGCCGGAGACAGCCGCACCTGCGCCTGTCTTAAGCCCTCGCCGCTCTCGCCCAACAGCTGCCAATGCGGGACGCGAAGTCCTGAGATGCGCACCACGGCATGACCGCCAACCATGGCACTGTCGATGGTATTCAGCACTCGCTCGATCCGCACCGCCGAGTTGGGCAGATCGACCAAGAACATGCAGGCACCTTCATCGGACTTGGCTATGACAATGCCCACGGACGCGCCATCCGCCCCCGTGATGAACGCTTTGTGGCCGTCAATGATCCACTCATCTCCAACGCGACGCGCCGTTGTTTGCAACATGGAGGGATCCGACCCGGCGCCACCCTCGTCTGCTGGCTCCGTCATGAAGAACGCCGAACGGGCTCGCCCGGCGACGAGCGGCGCAAGGAAGTGCCGTCGCTGCTCCGGCGTACCCACTTTGCCAAGCAGATACATGTTTCCTTCATCGGGAGCGGCAGCGTTCACCGCCACCGGACCCAGCGGCGACAAACCCGACTTTCGCAGCACTATGGCTGTCTCACGTTGGGTTAAGTGACTGCCGTCAGGAAGTATGTGAGGCGTCAGCACTCCAGCAGCGCGGGCCTTGTCGCGCATCTCCGTCACCATGGTTTCGCTTGGACCGTGGGAGGTCCTGCGCGGATCGCTCTCGTATGGAGTAACAACGTCACGGACAAAGCGTTCGACCCGGTCTGCAATCTCCCCCGCGCGGCGCTCGCCGATACCGCTCATGCCGCCTGCTCCGATGAATGGAAGGACCGGCCGGTCCGAGCGAGTTCGCAAAGCAACTCACAAGGCACGTACATGGGACCAAGATGTGAGAGTGCCTCACAGCGCCTCAGCACCCTGGCGATACCGAGCCAGTCCGCGTATTTCAATGGACCACCCGCGTGACGTGGAAATCCCAAGCCGAGCGTCAGGCTCAGATCAACCTCGGCAGCCGTGTCGACCACACGTTCGTGGAGGCAGAGGGCTGCCTCAAGGATCATTGGCAACAGGATCCGATCGAGAATGGTCTCATCCGAGAAGGCCGCGCCCCTCGCCGATGCCGAAGGCAGCCATTCCCGCACCGCCGGATCCGGCGTCTTGCTCCGTCGGCCGTGCGAATCGAGCTCGTACCGGTACCAACCTGCGCCACTTTTTTGGCCCAACCGGCCGTGTTTTACCCACGTGGTCACGACATTGTTGAAATCTATTTTCATTCTCCGCGGATATCCGGCTGAAATCGCATCGAGCACGTGCTCGAGTGTATCCATGCCAATGACATCCTGCAGGAAGGCCGGCCCCATGGGCCAGCCGAATCCTTCCATCACGCGGTCCACTTGCTCGAAGTCCGCACCGTCGGCGACTGCCCGCAGAAATCCGAGCATGTAGGGAGTCAGGATCCGATTCACCAGAAAGCCAGGACAGTCCCGTACCACGACCGGGGTTTTTCCCAACGTGCTGGCGAACGACACGGCGGCCGCCAGAGACGGACCCTCAGTCGCGGGCCCCCGGATCACCTCCACTAGGCGCATCGAGGGCACGGGATTGAAGAAATGCAGGCCGACAAAGCGACCAGGTCTCTGTAGAGCGCCGGCCAGCTCGCCAATGGACAGAGACGACGTATTCGAGGCCATCAGGGCATCTGCTGCAACGTGGCTCTCAACCTCCGCCAGAACTCGCTTCTTGACCGCAAGATCCTCCACAACAGCTTCCACCACGACATCAACGTCCCTGGCTCCATCGAAGGTCAAAGTCGGTCGAATCAACTCGCGTATTGCCCGGGCCTGCTCCTTTGGAGTACGTTTTGACTGCACCTGACGGGTAAGCAGGCGATCAACTTCATTCATTCCCGCGGCCAATTGACTACCGACGATGTCCTTCATCAACACCCGCATGCTGCGGGAGGCGGCCGTGAACGCAATACCGCCTCCCATGACGCCAGCACCCAGAACGCCGACACGGTGAACCTTCGCCGCGTTCTTGCCATATGCTCGCGCCTTCCTGCGTACGAGCTGATCGTCAATGAAAAACTGGATCATGGAAGCAGCGGCTTGCGTCCCAGCGATTCGCGCGAAAGCCGCCGCCTCCAACTCCAGCGCACGATCTCGGGAGACTGTTGCCGTGCACTCGAGCAGATCAACCGCCGCAGACGCTGCGGGCTGCTGCGTGCTAGTTTTCTTCAGGGCCGCACGAACCCTCTCGACCGCGGCCGTGTCCAGGACTACCGGCAAGTGACGTCGTTCGCGCGACTTGCGCCAGTCACCGGACTCGATCAGCTTCTGCAATCTGCTCGTGGCCGCGGTCAGCAGCGTTTCGGGTGGAGCGATCTCGTCTACGGCGCCCGCGGCGAGGGATTTGACGGCGTCCTGTTGGTTGCCACCTGTGATCCATTCAATTGCCGCAGCTACTCCGAGCAGCCGCGGGAGTCGTACGGTCCCGCCAAAGCCCGGAAACAACCCCAGTGTGACTTCTGGCAAGCCCACGGCCGCCTGGGTGCTCATGACCCGCGAATCACAGGCGAGAGTCAGCTCGAATCCACCTCCGAGCGCCAGACCGTTGATCACAGATACGCTCGGGACAGGCAGGTCGTCGAGGGCGGTGATGGCTTCGTTCTGCCGCGTCACATGTTTCTGGATGGCCGCTTCCGATTGCGCAAATATCGTCGTGAACTCGAATATATCGGCACCCACGATGAACGCCGCCTTGCCGCTGGTGACCAACACGCCACGCGCGCTCTTGCAGACGGCGATCGCTTCAGCAGCTGCCGCAAGCTCCCCTACGGCGAGTGAATCTAGCTTGTTGACCGACTCGCCGGCACGGTCGAAGTGCAGCGTGACGATGCCGCCACAATCCAAAGTCACGCGCAGCGACTGTCCACGGAATAGCACGGTATCATTGCCACCCATCTCAGGCGCCCACTCTTAGAAACGAACCACGCCTTCGCGAAGGATATGGTGCTCCTGATTGAATATAGTCCAGCGCAGACCTACCCCTCCCCGCACGGCCAACTCAACTGAGCGATCGAAGCCAGATCTGCGTGCGGTTGGAACCGGGAACCGGCTGTTTTGGCAAGCCCCGCACATTCCGCGTAGAACCGGTCTGTACCCAACATATTGATCCAACTGAATGGCCCGCCAGTCCAGGCCGGGAAGCCGATTCCCAGCACCGCCGCGAGATCGCCATCCTGGGGGCGGCGGATCACCCTCTCCTCAAGACAACGCACGCTTTCCAGCGCCTGGATGTGCAAGAGACGACGCTTGACCTCATCAACCGAAGGCTGCATGCGTCGTGGCGGGAAATGCTCACGGAGCCCCTTCCAGAGACGCTTGCGTGCCCCTACGGGATAGTCGTAAAAGCCCCCTCCGCCGCGCCGCCCCGGACGCCCCAACTCCTCGACCATCTTGCGTACTACATCGATAGCCGTCAGCCGCTGGAATCTCGCGTCGACCCCGTCGGCTACCGCCTGGCGATGAACAGTGAGCTGCAGCTGGATGCTAACTTCGTCGCACACCGCGAGAGGTCCGATTGCCATACCGGCCAGTCGTGCTCCATTCTCTATCAGTGCCGGCGCGACGCCTTCTGCCAACATGGCCATGCCTTCATCGACATACGTACCGAACAAGCGGCTGGTAAAAAATCCAGGCGAGTCACGCACTACGATGGGCGTCTTGCCAAGCTGAGTCACGAAAGCCAGTGCTCGGGCCAGCGTGGCTGGGGCGGTCGCCGCGCCAACGATGACCTCCACCAGTGGCATCCGCTCAACGGGAGAAAAGAAATGCAGGCCGATGAAACGATGCGGGTCGACCGCAGCGGCGGCCAGGCTGCCAACAGACAAAGTCGAAGTATTTGTAGCCACCACGGCCTTTAGGGAGACGACCTCCGCCGCGCGGCAAATCACATCCTCCTTGATAGCGCGCTGCTCGAACACCGCTTCGATGACGAGGTCACAGTCTGCGAGGTCAGCGAAGTCCGTTGTCGCCTGGACGCGGCAATTTGCTTCGACACTCGCCTGGGCCTTTTCCGCGGCCTCGATGGTGGCATCGAGCAGCACAACGTCGATCGACTTTGCCGCGGCGACTCGTGCAATGCCGGTGCCCATCAGTCCTGCGCCGAGGAGCCCGAGGCGAGCGACGCGGGCGGAAGGCGGACCGCTGAGCCGGCTTTCGAGCGAGTCAGCCTCCTGGCGGTAAATCAACCCGGTCCGTATTCGGTTGGCGGCGATCGGCTGGCTCAGTACCCGCGCCCGATACTTCGATTCGATCCTCAGTGCGGCATTCATCGGCAGCTGGGTCCCTTCGAACACCGATGCCAGTAAAGCCAATGGCCCAGGATCATTTCTGCAGGTGGCCCGGGCTTGCCGGGAAGTCCCTGCCTGGAACGACTCGACGGCATGCGAGGCGAGGCAGCCCGCCCCCCCGGGGACACGGAAGCCCTTAGTGTCCCAGCGGGACTGAACCGTGGGGCAATTCAACAACCACTCGCGGGCAGCCGCTGAGGCATCTGTGTCGGTCACCCGGTCGATGATGCCCATCTGCGCAGCCCGATCGGCTGGCAGCAACTCGCCATCGAGAAGGATCTTCAATGCCGTCGGAATGCCTGCCAGGCGTGGCAGGCGCTGCGTTGCACCTCCGGCGGGTGTGACGCCGAAGCGGATATTGGGCATCCCCAACACAGCTTCCGGCCGCCGCGTCATCACCCGGAAGTGACACGCGAGTGCCAGCTCGAATCCCTCGCTCAAGGCGCGCCCGTCAATGGCACAAGCCACCGGCTTGCCACAAGTCTCCAGGCGGCGCAGGGTCGCGGAAATCACCTGACTTTCCGCGTACACCTGCCCGGCGGCAAGGGCACTCGTAGCCAACGGAGCCAGCGCCATTCCTTCGGCGAACACCCACGGGTCGGCAGACTGCAACAGCAAGCCGCGAACCCGCGAATCGGCCGCGAGCCGCTCGAGGAGCAGCCCCAACTCCTCGCAAAAGACGCCATCCACAACGGGTGGCACGCCTGACAGGGTAACTGTCGCCACGTCGTCGGCGCCCACAGCAACACTTATTCGCTCAGAGTGACTCACAGGCGCTCGATTATGGTCGTCGTTGCCATGCCGACACCGGCACACAACGTGACCAGCCCGACACTCACGTCGCGCCGCTCCAGTTCATCGAGCAGCGTACCCAGTAGGATCGCGCCCGTGGCACCTAACGGGTGTCCCATGGCGATGGCACCCCCGTTGACATTGACTCGGGAGGAGTCGATCTCGAAGTGGCGCATAAATCGCATCACGACGGCGGCGAACGCCTCATTGACCTCAAACAAGTCAATGTCACCGATGGACATTCCTGCGATCCGCAGGACTTTCTCGGTACAGCTCGCAGGCCCAGTGAGCATGATTGTCGGCTCACTGCCGATCGAGGCGAATGCGCGGACCCTAGCACGCGGGCGCAGGCCCGAGA
>Ga0123355_10013309_pt1 | contig 12793 bp, 11 predicted proteins | sample TergutEmb28metaG_3_FD_89872 | JGI IMG/M metagenome (GOLD analysis project Ga0123355, IMG submission 89872) | Embiratermes neotenicus P1 segment gut microbial communities from Petit-Saut dam, French Guiana - Emb289 P1 | ecosystem: Host-associated > Arthropoda: Insects > Digestive system > Gut ...
CAATACAACCAATGTGGTAATTCAACAGAATAGTCGCAAGCTCCTGATGATGGATATATTAATGTCCGAAACATGTTGAGCACATAAGAAATGAAATAAAATAGCAAGTGACATCAAGTTGGTATTTTATTCTTCAACTATCACAATGATGCACGGTCCAATAAACATAAGATTCACCGTCTTACTGTGTAATTCAAAAGTAAAATACACGAAACAGTCGCAGCGCTATCACATTCCAGTCCCGTGTGTCAATTTATTAGTCTCTAGAAGGCAAATTGAGTAGATGCTTCCTTAAAAAGTCGTCAAGTCACATATTTTTTTCAAAAAAAGTTCTTTCTAAGTGTTTCCGCGTCGTTTGCGAACCTTCATAAAGGAATAATTCTGACAAAATACTTCGCCTTTCTGTGGAATATAATCATCTATATTGAATGAATATAAATTAGAAAGTCTCAAAATATTTGGGCTTAGTGAAAGATTTGAAATATTACAAAACCACAACAAAAAAAAAAAACTCTTAATATTTTTAGAGTGTTGAGTCTATGATTGGTGGAAAATAAAAATGCGATTGGTGAGAGGAGAAAAATTATGTGCAGAGTTTAATGTATAGGATTACGGCAACTTCTGTGCCTGTTAGGAGGTGTCAATGTAATTTATATGGACATTAGGAACGGATAGTGAGGGATTTTTTTTTTTTTAATTTCCAAGAAGCAACAGCCCCTAGTGGCCCTGGACCTCCTCTTTATCCAGGTTTCAAAATCACACTCAGAGACACCATACTCGGCAGGGCTTCTCTGGACGAGTGATCAGCCCGAAGCAGAGAACTCTACCTAAGAACACACAAATCTATGTCCCCGGCGGGATTCGAAAACAAAATCCAGCAAGCGAATAACCGCAGACCTACGCCTTAGACCGCGGAGGCAATGGGATAGACCAAGGAAATATTAGGTAGGTGTAAATATTTCAGGAGTGGTGATTTTGGTATGAGCAGTGATGATTCTCCGTCTTTTACGAGATGTGGCGTCCTCGCGTCCCTGCCGCTGAAGATTGAAACCTCTGGGGACGTCATGCCATATCGACTGGCAAAGAATTATCGACATTTCTAATGATCCTATCGCTTTCGAACTGCTTACACTGACGAAGGTATTACGAACCTTTAAAGCGTCGGTAACCATAAACCAGTCGATACGGCGTGACATCCCGGAAGATTTGGGAATTTTCTTCGTGTCCGTCTTAGTAATTTTGCGTATTGTTAGTCTTATAAGTATATTTAATGTTTTTGAAAATAGGCAGTTTTTGTATTTAAATATGAGGATGGATGTTAGTTCTCGTTTATATAATTACGGAACTACAAAAATTAGATGGGATATACGTGGGTTGCGAGACAGAAAGGGGTTCCGTTCCAGAACTCATTCAGTTGCTAATGTAATGCGGCGTTGATAGCAGATGATTGAAATAGCATGGGTTACTGGTGGCTAAACGTAAGAAACGTGCTTCATTGCCTCTAGGCTCACCGCAAATCCCACGTGAAATGATCTGGGTTCGAATCCTTTCGTCCACAGTTAGATGCCGACGACTATTTGCCTGATCCAGAGCACGATTTGGCGTCGCAGTCTTCCACTGTTTGACCAGTATGTCCGCTAGATGAGACTGATACACATTAGGTGCAAGCAGATGATCGTATGTGCTTTTTTTTCAGATTTCTTTTCTTAGTAGCCGCCGCGGCGCTCAGCGTCCATCTTGTTGCTGCTGGCGTCTAGAAGAAGTATTGAACCGACTACACGGCCTCTGAGTCGTGTCGTACCTTGGAAACGGGGGGAGGGGATCAATGCTGAGGAGTGGAGGGGAAAGATGAGATGAAGAGGGTGAGTGGGTGAGTGGGTGGGTGGTGGAGGAAGTATCAGAGGGGAGGTGAAGAATGCTGTAGCTGGAAAGGAACGGACGAAGCAGAAAAGAGCCTTTACTCTTCTTCTTCTTCTTCTTCTTCTTCTTCTTCTTCTTCCTTCCCATCTCGGTGTTGCCGCCATCTTAGGTTTCGGTTGAACTGAAGATAATGCGTTATGTTCTCTTGTTTATTAATGTTCTTTCCCTTCCTTTCTGATATATTGCAAAATAAATAACAATTTATTATTAAGAATTACTCCTACTGAGAAGGTAAGCAATTGTAACGGCATATTTTAAAAGCCGGAAATATTTCTGGTTTCTTTTGATGTGTATTGGACGGTGCTTCATCTTGATAGCTGAAGAATAAAATCCAACTAGATGCCACTTATTGCTTTATTATGCTTATGTTAGACTCAACATGTTTCGGGCACCATTATGCCCATCATCAGGGGCTCACGACAATAGCGTTGGTTACCACATAGACTGTCTGGTTCTCGAGTTGCTGCTGGTTGGAAGTTAAGTGCAGGCAGGGTGGATGAGTATCCAGACCGAAGGCTGTAACAGCCTTCGGTCCGGACACTCATCCACCCTGCCTGCACTTAACTTCCAACCAGCAGCAACTCGAGAACCAGACAGCCTATGTGGTAACCAACGCTATTGTCGTGAGCCCCTGATGATGGGCATAATGGTGCCCGAAACATGTTGAGCCTAACATAAACATAAAAAAGTAATAAGTGGTAACTAGTTGGATTTTATTCTTCAGTTATTTCTGGTTTCTGTCCATTAAGGGCCTTTCGCGGAAAAGGTAGGAGAGCCTTCGATCTAACACCAAGACAATAATTGAGATTTTTTACACTTTCATCAATAGTCACAGCATTTTTTGGTACGGGTCTTTGCTGTGGTGTGAGGGTTCGTACATTTATATTCAAAATTACATGGTTTACACATTTAAGAAAAAAACCTTTGTCTTAGGAGACTAAGTAGGCAACTTATAATGATATCTTTATGTTTATGTACCTGGCTGCCGATTCCGGTGGCTGCGCGGTCTAAGGTGTACGTCTGAATCCAATAGCTTGCTCAGATTGCAGGTTCGAATCCTCCCAGTGACATGGATGTCTGTTTATGAACCTATCAGTGGACACCCTGCATGTTCAACCAGCGTGTCTGTCTGAAACACAGGTAACACACTATCAAAAAAGAGCTTCGAATTCCAAAAGACTGCGATTTTCAATTCGGTAAAATGTCACTGAAGAGATAGGCCGTAAAACGTTATATGATTGGTAAGATAAAGTTCCATAAATTTTGCTAGAGGGCCTGATAGTGGCAATACTGACGATGGGCTAATTTATAATTTATTTAAATACAGCTTTTCAACTGCAAAGGCTTAAAAATCCATAAATATTTATGGAGAGCATGAAAAAAATAATTTGGAAGATATCCGGTATTTCTTATGATTATGTCAGGGTACCAATAGAGCATGCCTTTGAAGTTACTGAATAAAATAGTGGATAATTGTTTACTCACTAAACCAGCCAGTACTGTGTTGGGTCCCCCTCGAATTATAATAATGATTATGCGCAAAACTATTCGGTGCTTTGTTTTACAGTTCGGTAACTCCGCTGATTATTGGCATTCGTACAGATCGATAGAACAAAATAGCGTCACCTTCACCACTCTAGAGCCTACAGTATTGGATATCTATTGTTTGACAATTGTGTGCAGGCTATATGCTGTGGAGTAAAGCTATGGATTTTACGGGGCTACGTGTATGTCTGTTTTGTTATCCTTTCCTGGCAATAACGCTATTTACTGAGTAAAATGCAAATGCTTCATTAATAGTTAAAACTTCAAGGTACAGCTGTTATTACATGCGAGTACACCGCCTGCTTTAACATTGTAAAACTTTACATTTCTTCCAAATATTGTGTTTATACTTACTACTTACTTACTTAATTACTCCGTGGTGCATATTCCTTCTTGAGAAGCTAACCGGTTTGCAAATAGTCAAGAAATTCCCCGCATTTCACGGAACCCGAAGGTTTATTACCGCACTCACAAGCGTCCGCCACCTGTCTCTATCCTGGGCCAGCCCAATCCAGTCAATATACCCACATCCCACTTCCTGGAGATCCATCTTAATATTATCCACCCATATACGCCTAGGTCTCCCTAGTGGTCTCTTTCTCTCCATCATATTGTGTTTAAGGTACCAAAAAATTTAAAGATCAAGATATATAGAACTATAATTTTGCCTGTTGTTTTGTATGGGTGTGAAACTTGGTCGTTGATATTGAAGGAGGAAAGGAAGCTGAGGGTGTCTGAGAACATGGTGTTGAGGAGAATATTTGTTCCTAGGAGGGACGAGGTAATGGGGGAATGGAGGAAATTGCATAATGAGGAGCTAAATGATATGTACTCCTCACCCAGTATTGTGCGGGTGATAAAATCGAGAAGAATGAGATGGGCTGGCCATGTGGCGCGTATGGGTGAGGAGAGGGGGTGTATAGGGTCTTGTGGGGAAACCGGAGGGAAGGAGACTACTGGAGAGACCTAGGCGTAGATGGGTGGATAATATTAGGATGGATCTCCGGGAGGTGGGATATGGGTATATGGACTGGATTGGGCTGATCCAGGATAGAAACAAGTGGTGGACGCTTGTGAGTGCGGAAATGAACATTCGGGTTCCGTGAAATGCGGAGAATTTCTTGACTAGCTGCAAACCAGTTAGCTTCTCAAGAAGGACTCTGCACCATGGAGTAAGTAAGTATTGTGTTTATGGGTTAAGTAATATATTTAGAGTAAACAGCGTTATTTTTCGTGAAAACATACCCAGATATTTTCACGGATTTGAAAAGCAGAAAAAAAGAGGTACAAAATGTAAGAACTGATATGTTCTGTGGATATTTCCTAACTTATTGTGCATAAGTTTTGATTTTGTAAGTCATCTTAAACTATTGGCTCGCCACGTAACACATATTAATTATTATTATTACTATGTTTCTTTTATTTTTAATTTTCTAATTTAAATTAAATTGTAATATTTCGCACTGGTTTTTTTTCTTAGGCTCAGTTTTTATTTTAGTTTTGATTGTTTACTCTTTGTGTGTGTTCTGACTTTGTAACTTACCATTATACATTTTGTTTTGATAACATCATACCGTTGTATTTTGCCAGTCAACGTTTTCTCTAAATATCCGACCAATACAACACCATGAATATTCTAACAAGTAAATGGTAGAACATTTAGAGTTTTGTATTGGTCAAATAACTAAACAAAAATGTTATTACTCTTGTACTGTTGGGCCAACATGTAACCAAATTATTATTATTGTTATCATCATCATCATCATCATCTTCATCGTGTGTCTTAGTTGAATAAGCCATTGGGGGTTTCAATGACTACGTAAAGATTTTACAGCTCACTGGTAAGTGCTGATTCCATCAGCTGTAACACTAAATATCTGTTTGTGTTTTACCCGATTCTCACAACACACAACAGTTTTTTCTCCAAATAGTACCAAATTATTGGCCCTTAGAGGAGACATAAACTCATTTCTCTGAGCGGTAGAATCAGAAATTTTGTATACTTTTTAATATGAACATGTATATTGTAAAATTTAACAGAACTAGAATTCATATGAAGTACGTACTGAATGTGCTATATTCATAAAATCAAATAACAGTATTTTTGATAGTTGAAGAATAAAAGACCAACTTGATGTCACTTGCTACTTTATTTCACGTCTCATGTGCTCAACATGTTTCGGACATTAATATATCCATCATCAGGATCTTGCGACTATTCTGTTGAATTACCACATTGGTCGTATTGTTCTTGGTTGGATGCCTGCAACACGGATACCATTCCAACCCAACCACACCGAAATTCCAACACGCATCAAACCAAGAACAATACGACCAATGTGGTAATTCAACAGAATAGTCGCAAGCTCCTGATGGTTGATGTATTAATGTCCGAAACATGTTGAGCACATAAGAAGTGAAATAAAATAGCAAGTGACATCAAGTTGGTCTTTTATTCTTCAACTATCACAATGATGAACGGTCCAATAAACATAAGAATAGTATTTTTATTTGACAGTCTTCCAATAGTATTTGTCAGTATTTGCCATCTCGATTTCTGTGAAAGTAACCAGAGTTTCTCATTTCATAATTTTCTCTCCAACACTAAATTCCCTATTCTTCGAATTTCTTGCGCCATTGAAAAATAAATCCTACAGTTTGTTATGAACAAAGGAATACGGTGATAGAAGGAACAAAAACTTCAAACGAGACCAATTTATAATCCCCGATGCCATTGTGTACCTCATACAACTATGGAAATCATATTCTTGGTTCAGTTAATGTAAAGAAACAAAAACGGAAAATTGATGTTGACCAACTGCAAGTATTAGAAGCAGCTCTCTTGTTTTTTATCGTGTGTGTGTGTGTGTGTGTGTGTGTGTGTTCAGATAAAGTCACAGAGAAAAGCAATCTCACTGTCAAAATTAAAACCATAAATACAGGGTGAGCAAAAATCTTTCCCTGATTACAGATATTTATTACAAGGAAACTACTGTACTTGGAATACAAACATAATTTTTTTTAATGTAACTGAAGAAGTTATTTTACAACACATTAATACACTTCAACATGTGCTCCTTTTGTTACACGGAGAACGTCTAATCGATAATCAACTTCTGTCCACGTGTTCTCCAAACTGTCTTCAGTTATTGTAGCGAAAACGTCTGTTATTCTTGCCTTCAAATCTGTAATATCTGGAACTGGTGTCGAAAACACTTTGTCCTTAACATACCCCCATAAAAATAAGTCAAGGGGGGTGATATCCGGCGATCGTGGTGGCCATGGTGTCGGACCATCTCTCCCAATCCATCTGTATGGAAATGTTGCATCCAAAAACCAAATGTTTTAATAAACACATGACATAAAATTTTACAAACTAACTTAAGTAATGTTAAAAATATATATATGTATTCCACGTAGTTTTCTTGTAATAAATGTTCGTAATCAGGGAAAGACTTCATGCTCACCCTGTACTTTGCCTTTAGTTGGCACCATTTTCTGTACTGAACACTCTCTGTTTTTAGTATTCCATCGTATTTATAGCCCTTAACGTGGTAAAAGGAAAAGGAAAACCCTTTAATTTATATTTGCTTTTGCTTTTAATGAACGTAGCGTGTTTAAAAAGCTTCTTGATTAAATATTTCGTTTCTTGCATCAAAAATTAATGGGAGCTAGAAACTGTAACTTCATATAAGCTTACACCTAAAAATTTCTTTCATATTTTGTAAATTAGGCCTCTTCATTTTTATTATAATATTTCTATGTCTAAATGCGTCAGAGTGTACAAATCCTAGAGATCAGTAAGCTTATATCATCCAGATTTCATTCGTTAAATCAGTCATTTATCAGTAAATTGTGGGCTGATTACTTTAGGTGAGTTTGAGAGCGCTTGCGTAAAGCGATTACTAGCCGCGTCACGCGTCCCTCCTTCCTTCTGTCTGCATGGAAGAGCGCAGTTCTCTCTGGAGAATTTTCGTAAATTTTTTATTTAGAATTTTAATAAAACTTGTCAATTCATACAAGGTTTCTTTAAAATCTGACACAAAAACACACACTTGATACGACAGCTTATCTATATCTATGCAAGTTCTTGACGGTCGAGACAGTCTGTGTTCTCTGTGGGGTAGGAACTAAGGCTGAAAAAACAGTAGAATATTTGAAAGGAACGCGGTGTTTTCTGTGACGCACAAGTTAAGGTCGAAAATGTAGTTAAGTAACTAGAAATATCAATTAAGAATCTGAGTTCTGCGTGCGGTATCAGGTGAGCCCGAAGAAGTAGTTATTGATCTAAACGTAAAGAATCATACATCGTCGGCCCTAAATATGATGCTAAGATGCCTAATAAACCCTGTAGCGACAGTAACACAACAAAGGCACCTCAAGTGTTTTCGGTCTGGAGACATTTCCCAACCTGCCCTTCAATATAAACTACAGTATTAAGTACTGTCATCAATTAAAAAAATAAATTTTATTTGACGACTACATTTCATGTATAGTTGCTATGCCACGAAAAACGGAAAGTAAGATGGCTGATCAGATAAGTACTTACAGAGTGGCCCCGGATCAAATCTTTCACTTAGTGATGTTAGGAAACCATGAAAATAATTATTATTTTTGGTACGAAGACATTAAAATTTATATAAACAGCAAACTGTTATATTAACTTAGGCAATGCAGATTTTGTTTGTATAGTTTTATACATCTGAATGTTATTCAAGGCAATAGAATTGTGCAGCGCTGTTTAGCAGTAAGTGTTTAATCTGTTCTTCGGAAAGAAATTTTGAATCTAGACCAAGCTAGCTCCTGATCTGATAGAAGTTCGTGGGCTCTTTTTTCACCCCTCTTCATTTTCCTTCACGCTAAAATCATCAATGCCTCCTGCACCTACAATTGATATTTCAGTCCTTGCCTGGGACGTACAAAATCTTTCCTACCAACAGTATCATTTTCTGTTATACGTGGTAGTTTCAAAATGTTATCGGCATCATGTTATTTATGAGAAATACGAAACATTATTACGATTTAAACTACATTTCCTTCAAAATATTCCCTCGTGTAAATACACACTTCTGCCAACGAATGTAAAGGTTTTGGAAATATTTCTGGAAGACATTTTGTGAAAATATTTTAAGCTCTTCCTTTGCGTTCTTCAAGTCAAGAACATCGCAAAAGCGCCATCCCTTCAACGCTAATTTGAGTGGACGAAAAAGGTAAACATTGGCTTCAGCTAGGTCAGGAGAATGATCCAGTTTTTTCACATTGTTTCATGCCAAGTAATCCTTGACCGCAACCTACCGGTGTGCTGGAGCATTGTCATGCAAGATAAATCAAATACTGATTCTCTATTTTGGGGGGATTTTCCTTCTGACCTCATCCCAAAGGCGACGGAAGATATCAACCCATATTTTTCTCTATTCACAGTAACAATTCCTGTAAATTATACCAGCTACTTCTGGGAATTTTTTGAAGCTAATACGTACTTATCAGTATTCCTGTAATTTTTATCCCGTTTGAGGTAAGCGAACATTTTGTATTTAAATATTTATTACATCAGCCTCTACAGTTCGCGACTCAGTATTGAGGTCCAAGATGCTGAGGAAAAATAGGTGAAATATGTGGAGTTTGCGCAGAAGGGGCAATCTTATCGCTGCTGTGAGGACGCGTGGACAAGGTGTGGTATAATGCTGGACTGAGGGTTTTCCGTGCTTTTTCCTCAGTTTTAAGGCAAATGCCAGGGTATAACTCGCAAAGACGGGGAACGGCCCGCATTCTTCCCAAGTTAATTTTCTTGTTCTGTGTATTGTTTGTGTGTAAATGTGTACTGTACTACTGCCACAGGGTGTCAACCCAATTGCAGTTAACAAGTATATCTCCTGCCACCAACAACCTAACAAAAAAAAACCATATGTTTCTTTTATTTTTTAATATTTTGTCCAATTTTCAAGCTTTTAATCCCGGAATAGCTACTTGTAAGAGTCTACTATCTTCTCCTTCTATACCCATACCCATCGTATTTGTAACAATTCATGATTTATTTGTCATCTTATTCGACTGCTTAAGATCTGCAGAAGAAAGGGCGCAGCTAAATAAAATAAAATTCTGTCAGTATTTTTCCTCTATGCCACGTCGAAACTCAGCTGTTACACTGTTTTTCCTGAAAGAGGTCTAGCAAGTTCAGGCGAAACATGGCCTGTTGTTTGAAACAGAATGACCAAATGGCAGTTAGCGGAAATCAATTGAGTGCTGCGTAGGACGTGAAGGATTACTGATGCCAATAATTTTGTAAGACGTCGTGACTGCTGTGTGTTTAACACGAAAGCTCTAATTTTGAACATTTTTTTTTATAAATTCTTTAAAAAATAAAAAGTTTACCACGTATTTAATGAACATTTTACTAAGGGGTTAACTGACTTTTGGGCCAGTCTTGTATCTACAATCCGTTTTCTATGGTCATATTTACAACTCACTGTATGGACATCTCTACAGTTGTTGGAACGTGCCTATGAAAGACGTACAGACTGTCACACGGATAGGAATCGAACCCCGTACTTCGCCCATTCTTTGCATCTGAGTACAGCACTTAGTGGTGTAAGTAAACTTTCTCATTCGTGGGAGTGAGCTCAGTGTGTGTGTGTGTGTGTGTGTGTGTGTGTATGTGTGTGTGTGTTTTGAGGGGGGTGTTCATTCTCTGTATGGTTTTGCTGGCGAATCGTCCTTCTTGCAAGAAAGCGTGTAAAGTGTGTGTGTGTGTTCGTGTGTGTGTGTGGTAGTGGGGGTGGTGGTGGGGGGGGGGTCTTAAACCTTAGCTACTTTGCTGCGTCTCTCTCTCTTCCCAGCAGCCACCGCGGTGTGCGTCTGTGGTCGCGTTTGTGGCGATGTGCAGTCGGAGAGGGAAGCATTGCATTGTGGCAACTCAACGGAAACACTGTTTCTGGTTCGTATGAGAAGCTACATCTTTTTCCGTCCACTGATTCAGTTAAAGGTGTCTGTGCGCCTGGGTGACATGTCGAAAAAAATACCGTGCCATACCTTCGGCGTTTAGTTACCGGGTTCTTTTTTTTTGGAGGACTTGGTGTCATGGTGAACAGCAAGACACTGGGAGAAGATATTCTGAGAGCACTTTGATTTTGGCCTAAAATTTATCATTCTATTCATTATTCATTATTCATTGAGGGATAATACACTAGGATAATACGCGGATACTGCAATGGGGCAGTGTTTTACCCACTAAAATAAATTACTATACTAAGAAGTACAGACCTTCCTGCAGTAAGTTTCTATGCATTCCTGACTCCGCTGTCCGGTATAATTGAGAGGCCAAACTTTTCTTCCAGAAGCTATAAGTTCATTCTCCTACTCATAGTGTGGAAGACGCATGCGTCGTGTTTGTGTTGCAATTAATGTCATATGTCGAAGACAAAAATTACTTGCAACTGATGGAAATTAAATACCTGTCTTCCAGCCTGTGTCCTTACTGACCGGTCTGCCGGTATTTCAAAACATATCAGTGCTATAAACAAAACTGGACTAGTTTTTGAAATTTGGCTTAAATATTGTGACCTTGACTCTCTAACATCTCAGTCCTTTGAACATTCTGGTGGAAAAAAAAGGCAGCTACTCTTTCTCAGCCAGTCAGTATAATCACGAAATTTACCTGAAGATTACTTACGATGGGCAATAATGTAATGCCGTCTGGAACACACATTTTAGAAATTTTGGACTGAAGTACTGTGTCCATTTATTGTTGTACATTTTCCGTACGACTGTATTACATTTGTAAAATTCAATACCAACTTGTTGCAAAACACTTTTATTTGTTAATTAATGCTCCGACATGCTTCGGCCTTAAATGTTTGGCCATCTTCAGGGAGTTTTCTTTAGCGTGTACAGCTCTTGTTCCAACTTGTATTTTAACAATTCTGCATACGATTAAAATTATTATGGTTATTAAATGTTGCAGTTCATAAAATCGGTATGTAGTTAACATAAAATATACAGGTATTTTCCCGTCGATATCATTGTCGCTTCCAAATATTTGCCTTTCAATATAGCATATTTATTCGTAGCGTGTAGACAAGACACCGGACATCTGATTCTAGACTTCGCTCCATTTGAAGAAATATTGGAACGTATGTGTTTGGACACAACAATTATATCAAAAGCAAAATAATTTTAAACTCTATTTTAATAATAACACGATTTTAAGAATTGTAAAACTGAATCAAAACCGTAACTTTAATCATATGTGGAATTCCTTACATACAAGTTGACACATAAGCTGCACAGACTAAAGAAATCTCCTTGAAGATGGCCAAAAGTTCAGGCCGAAATATGTCGGAATGTTAATTAACAAATTAAAGAGTCGTGCAGAAATTTGGTGTTGAATTTTACGTAAGTGCTGTGTCAATGTTTTATTTGAAATTGTTTGTTTCAAGCTCCACCCTCGTTACCCTTAATGTCATGCTGTAACGAAAGTAAAAGTTATAGGATTGTTGTTTGTATTTTTGATTCATTACTTAATGTACAAGTACCAAATTCCTTTGCAAGCATTACAAAGTCAGACACCCAAAACATATATTCTTCTTTCAGAAATATAACACAAAAAATATTGACAACGAAATAGAAACAAATGCGAACACAACTGCAGAAAAATCTAAATAAAATTGTGTGACGTAAACATACGACACTGAAGCCTGCCTGCACTGTAAACACAAAGGAATAAACTTTATTTTTATGTATGCAAGCAGGTTCCATTTCTCAAAGGGAATTGAATTTTGGATCTTCGGAGCTGTAAAGGCTTTGTGTTATAGACAGTTTTACATTCTGTCCAAGTTCCGTTGAAGAGAGATATCACGGTATTGAATTATACACCCTTACAAAATATTTATGCCTGAAGGGGATTTTGAATGTTCCATTTAATTTTCTTTATGACCAATCCAAGTAGGTCGACTTATTTATATAATACAGAGAAAGCATGGTTAAAGATAGGTATACGTGTGTTTCAAAAACACTGATCTCTATAGAAAATCCGTAATTGTAAGTAACTAATCCTGCTTCTTTGTGGCAAAACGAATTTCGGAATTATAATCATTTTAACATGACCGCCTCTGTGGTCTAGTGGTCAGAGTTTCTGGCTACAGATACAGAGGTCCCGGGTTCGATCCCCGACGCTACCAGATTTTCTGAGTAGTAGTGGGTCTGGAATGGGGTCCACTCAGCCTCGTGAGGTCAAACTGAGGAGGTACTTGAATAAAAAAGTAGCGGCTCCAGGTTCAGAAAACAGAGATTAACGGCCGTGGGGACTCGTTGCGCTAACCACGTGACACCC
>Ga0123355_10013311_pt1 | contig 12793 bp, 4 predicted proteins | sample TergutEmb28metaG_3_FD_89872 | JGI IMG/M metagenome (GOLD analysis project Ga0123355, IMG submission 89872) | Embiratermes neotenicus P1 segment gut microbial communities from Petit-Saut dam, French Guiana - Emb289 P1 | ecosystem: Host-associated > Arthropoda: Insects > Digestive system > Gut ...
AGAGTGACCGTTCACGGACGCGCAGTAAGGTCTCCTCTGACTGGCTGCCAAATTATATCAACGCCACGCGACCGGTTCTCGTGATATTCAAAATGGACGGATACTTTCCGGACAGCCCTCGTACAGAGGATACACTGCAGATATATTATAAATAAATAGTGTTTTAAGGTACAACCAATTTTATTCATGAACTGTGTACAACAACAGACTTAATCAGTTATTCCTTTAAGGAGTTACCTATTTTGAATTCAATACAGATAGACTGTTGAAGCCAAGACAATTTAGTTCCAAGCACCACCAGTGAAACGAGCGCATTTTGTGAATTAGTGTCTTAAAATATTACCCCAACCTGCTTCACATTTAGTAGCGCCAGTAGTGAACCTATAACAGTACTTTCCCAGCTTATTTCCCTCTTCCACATATGCAAGGAAAGGAGAAGTAAATGTTTCTATTGCATGCATTCTTATTTACCTGTTATTCGACAAGAAGCTTCAAAAGCTAAGTATGATTGATGAACTTGTGGTTTACACTCCTACTTGTATTTTGTGTTCAAAGGGACGAAATTATAGAAATATATTCTTTCCTTTTACACACGACGTATCTCTCTTAAAATTATTTGCCGTTCTGTTGTGGATTTGATAGCGATCGAGCCGTTCAGTGAAAATACTCTCACTGCTGTTTCATAACGCTTGGATGGGGCTACTGACCGTAGTGGTTTTTCAGCAACAAAATTTATAAGCTTACATTAATGTGGAAATGTTTCAACTGAAGAATGTTTCTTTACATGAATACCAGCATAGGAAGGGTTAAAGGATAAAACACGAGCAGTTAAATAAGCAGACAATAAAGCTTATAGTGCTTCGAGGGTGTCACATTATGCTATTTATTTCTTACGTTCTTACAGCTTGGGAACACAAGCATCTGCTTGAATGGATTAAAAATTGATAATACAGAAGTTGTGAAAATGGCTGAATGAAAAATTGAAAAAGGCTGTTATTTTGAGAAAGAAAAGAAGGGGTTATAATGAGAAAAAGGGGCGGAGAAATGTTCGTAAGGAAGGGGTGAAATATGGGTGAGTGAAGAAGGAGGAAAAATAATTTTTTTGTTGGGGATGAAGTCTTAAACTTAATGGCACGAAACGGCTAAAAAAAAGAAAGATGGAAAAGGGGGTATGAAATATCAAAGGGTGGAAAGAATCAAAATGGGAGGAAACAGTGTATAAGTAAAAAAAAAATAAGCAGATGGAAGAGAAGGAGTAATTCACAAGCAATACAACAAATTAGTTCCATGGAAGAGTTTGAATATCCGAACGTTTATTAAACAGTTCATACAGTGTCCAACAGAATCATCACCAGAGGTTTGTTGCTATCGTTTAATTAATTTCTGATCTCAAAAAGGGAATCCCATTGAACGCTGAATTTTTCTCTTGAATTCGGAGACTTATTTTGCTTTAATTATTTTGTGACAGCAGACTTAACGCTGAGTGAGTACAATTACGTGATGATGATGATGATGATGATGATGATAAGAATAAAAATAACAATGTGTCACATGTGTCTACCTGTACCACTTAAACAAGAATTATAATGTGACAGATACAACAGAAATAGTCCATTTCATCGCCTTTATCAAGGTGTTATCAATGACTGAAATTCTAGAAAAAAAAAGGCAAATTTGTCGGTGTGCACATCATGAAGGCACATTAGGGAGTGGAATTATAAATCCACTCATTCTTAATTTCTGTATTAGATGGAGGTGCGTGGTTTGTTTCAGGCCACGGCAGATTTACTTCCGGAGAAAGCCGCTGTTACCAATGAACAGAAAATTACCTGGGCCCCAGAATCCATCTGCACGCTTTGGATTAGGTTAGAGAAAAATCTCACGATGCCAGAATTCGAACCGCTATTGCTCTGCCGTTCAGATATTAGACTAGTCACTTTATCGAACTGATCCATTGCTGTATGAAGTATTGCTCTGCAGAGGTTAGTTTTTACAGATAAACAGTTTTACGATATCTGAAAATAGGCAAGTTCGTTGGGAGAGAACAACAGGGTATTCGGCACATAAGACGCGACGTCATTCTTCATTGTCCAGTCTCACGAGCACCGAAACATTAAGACTGGACACATGGAGACCTGTTAACATACTGTTTAAAGTTTAGTTATGACTGGCCAATAATTAAGGTCTCGATGGAACCATCCTTTTGTGTCCTTCGGTATTATTTCTGTTAGAATCTGGTTTCTGTTTCCTTGTATGGAAGGATAATATAATGGCCTATACACATGAGGTTTTCGTTTTAATTATTAAGCAATGCACGAATCTGTGAAATAAATATACAATTATATAATAATACGACTACTACTACTACTACTACTACTATAAAAAAGGTAGTGATCCCGTTACAGGCCCGGTGTGGCCCAGAGGGTGGGTACAGGTATAGCTCTACTCTTCCATGACTGCGGCACTAGAAGGGGGTGAGGGGTCAGCAGCACGCCCCGGCTGCACTTTACCTGGTACCCATTGTACAGGAGGCTGGGTGGACCCCAGGGCCGGTCTGGACGGGCGGAATATCTCGTCCCCACCGGGATTCGATCCCGGACTGTCCAGCCCGTAGTCAGTCGCTATACCGACTGAGCTACCCGATCCACACTACTACTACTACTACTACTACTACTACTATTACTACTATACTAATAATAATAGCTTTTAACAGTATAGCAATAAGAAGGAACGCTTTGAAAACGACGATGATAATGACAATGACATTGGTAATGATGTTGACACACATTCAAGCAACCATAGAATGTGAGAACCATATAATCATTCACTGCACAGGGACTATAGATCTACAAAACTTCAGTACGCGGAACCTTTAACGTCACCCCAGGTTTCCTACAAATATACACTGACTGTATCGACATGAACCAGAACACAGGGGCAGATAAATATTTCATATATAGTAATGGTACACCAGCAACGCTGGGCATAATTCTAACAGCTTCACGGTAACCTCTTTAGCTCTATGAAACTTCTGTGAAAACCTCAGAACTGAAAGGGCTTTCGTTCTATCTTCGCTGACGCTTGAAAGACGTGACAATAAATGGCACTTAGAAAATTAGGAATTCATATGCAGTATGTTTTCGGAGACCGCTGGCTACGAAGGTTAGGAATTGCGTCTGAAATAGTTCATTTCATAGATATTGTCCATCGTCTGTTTTGAAACGTAATGAACTAATCAACACTGCGTTTCAGGAACAGGGGCAGTCACCATATTCTGGCTAAAAATACGGTAAACATTTAATCAGTGTGCCCCGAAAGGCAAAGACACTCTTAGAGAGTGGGCAAGAGTTGTCAGTGAAACTGGAGACACGTATTTGACATTCAGGTGACCGTGCATCGTGATAAATCCTTACAATTACACCAACTATATGCACTAATTTCTCAAATTTATTTTTGGAATAAAACTCTTCATATTTCGGACAGTTCCTTTGTCCATCATCAGGAGCGGGATCAGGACGGAACTGCGGTTCCGTCCTGATTCCGCTCGCAAGCTCTCAGCAAACCTGTTGTGACATATCCCATTGCTGTGTGTATGTACAGTTAAAAACTCCTGATGATGGAAAGAGGAACTGTCCGAAACATGTAGAGTTTCATTTCAAAAGTAAATTTGAAAAAAATTAGTGCATCTAGTTGGTTTTATTATAAGAATGGAGACAGGTATATGCCTACAGTCAGCTGAAATAGAAGAAAACCATTTCTTTTATAGAAACTTTTGTTATTGAAAGTGGACATCTAAAACCGGGACGAGGCTTCAGGATGGATGCATGTCTTGTCCCTGAAAAGTTGTGTTTTATTTCTTTCTTAGTTTTTAAGACTAGACAAAGAAAAAGCTCCATAAAGAGAATTATCTCCAATGTGATGTACCATGTTTAAAACCTTGAAGAATGTTGTTACTTGTTACAATTACAATGGGGTATGACTGTAGGAAATAGATCGCCTGTTGAGGTTAGAAAATTCAGCTGTGTATTTATATGTATGAATTCGGGTAAGGAACACAGTCTTGAATCTGGCCTTAGTGAAGCAGTGTCATGAGAGAACAGTAGAGAACCTGTAAAGATTTGATGACAAAATGTCGTATGTAATCTTCCGGAATCGACAGAGGAAATGTTGTTATTTTAAACGTGCGTATCAGCAAAGGCAAATATGGTGTATTAGAGGAGAGCTTTTTTGAGGTATTAGTGCGTGTATTATTTTTGTAGGCACCACATGAGTGGATGCAACTGGCTTACCCATTGGCGGGATCTGATATTTTAACGTTGATTTTTAATGGTGACATTTAACGGTGAAATTATAGCAACAAATATTTTTACAGACCTAACTGGCCAGACGTAACTTGTATTTTAGCCTGTAACGTATTTATTAGCCAGTAAAATCACAGCCCACCATAGTGGACGCTTCGTTTTTAAAAAACATGTGGGTTATTTTTTAAAGTTGATGAATCTTAGGCCAGATGGCAACAATTTCACAAAATAATACAACGTTATGAAGTATTTAAGGGGTAGTTATTGCTCTGTCGACATTGCAGCGTCTCTCTTTGAGATAAGACTTATCAAGCTGTGTCCTAAGTACTTTTTAGTTGCATGGTGTGAATACCTAGATAACTAATGTAGCAGTATTCCTCTAGCACTGTAATATATACGAAAGATTCGATAGAAACTTGTTTCTGGAAACAATGCTTAGACAAGGAAGTTATCAGATTTAACCAACTAAACTTCAACGAGCTTCTGATTAGATCTGAGCTCTTCTGGGTTATGACGCAGCGCGTAGTTGTAATTCCTAATTGACGTTTCGGGACAAACCTATAGGTCCCATCTTTAAGGGTCTTGATCCTTGAAGATGGCATTTAGCTAACTGAATGAATTACTGGAAAATTAATTGTATGACGTGCTGCTGAACAACAGAAATCACAATGGCAATCACCATCAGAATAACTTACAAGAGTACCAGAAATCCAAACAATGTGTCAAAATGCATTAGTGAACCACTGTCTTGCTTAACATCCAGTGGTTCACTAATGCATTTTGACACGTTGTTTAGATTCCTGATATTCTTGTAAGTTATCTTATGATGCTCGCCATGGTGATTTAAACATGTCGGTGGTGAATAGTATGTTACAAACGCATTTTACATATGTGCGTTTGTTGATTTCATTACGTGAATTAAAATATTTTTTGAATGTTAGGAAAAGGAACATATTAAGTTCAAACAACAGCAGCTGGTTAAATGAAATTCGTGGAGGTTTTGAAGTTATTTGGCAGTTCGGTAAAATCACTTCTTCGTGGAATCCTTATACGTAAAGTCTTTATCTGAAATCTTTCGTTGTGTTAGTTTAAATCCACATAACTTGCTACCCTGAAATCCGCATTCATGTCCAGTCAGTGACTTAATGGAATATGGACACGTGGAAAGAGGTAGAGATACCACTTCTGCTTTTCTTTTTGTGCATTTCATGGAAAAAAAAGCGTATAAGACAACACATACTTTTGCTTTTAATTGTTCTTGTGTGCCCAGCAGACAAACAGTAAGTCAAATTCTGTGTCTCCAAGGCAAGGAAGAGCCGTGGGTCTAGTGTGGAATTCGTCGTTAGTGCAAGTAACAATTTTTTATAGCTGAAACTGTGGAGAAAGAGAAAAGAAAAGTTTGAAGATAAGACAAAATTGGGCAGTTTTTAAAACAGGTCAAGTCCTCTGCGTTCCTAAAAATAGAACCTAACTGCGAACTTTACACGGTAAGAGAGAGGCATCTCACTCCTGTCCTTTAAAATATGCCTGTTGCTGTGAGCTCTGTACTGCCCATATCTGTGGTACAGCAGTTTATTAGATTCGACGTTGCTGTGAAACTCGACGGTAGTTCAAACATAATCCCGCAGGCCTACCAAATTCCGAGTCTAAATACGAGTTCAAGGTCTTACAGCCAATATGTAGCTGGGTTTACTTAAATATACGATCTCATAGGCTATTGAATTACATCTCTTTATATAAACATTTGAGTAATAAACCTTACAAGGCCATGGCACTGCGCAGGCGGTTATCCATCGGTACTTCAGTGCGGAGGTAGTAGTTAGATTCCAGGCCAAAGAGTGTGGGTCTTTTATGGAAAAAGTGGGTGTGGGACATTTTTCTCTTCCATTACTTTCTCCTTCTGCTAATATTTCGTCAGTGCTTCCTATTTACTCTTTCGTTTATAATAGAAGCGATATAGTCCTAGCAATTGACAACGTCTTGGAGAACGCAGCTTACAAGAAGCCTTAGAATGCTCGCTTTGTAAATATATTAAGGTTTCTTTACTATCGAAACATTGCCACTTTTAATTTAATAATTATTCCAGCAAGATGCGATTTATTCAGTTTATTACATTTCTGTAGGAAGCTCTACATGTTTCGGGTGTTGAAACCCATCATCAGGAGCTGGTACAGCTGTAATTACAGCTTCCCGTATTGATTAACTGTAATTAGTAAATTGCGCTGCTATCAATACTAACGTATAATTTAAAAATCTAGATTGATCATATTGAATGTCACTAGCCTTGACGAATATGTATATAAAATATTGGTGGATGGTTAAAAACAGTATTTTTGAATTATGTACAACAAAATATTTAAAATATATAACAAACTATATATAAACATACATAAATACATATATACATTTAAATATATATATTTCAAATATATTTGTTTTTTATAAATGCACGAAATCGATGATTTTGTCTTTCATCTGATGAACCTGAAAGGAAGACTGTTAGAAACTCTCTTCTCCATACAGTTAATGGTGATAAAAAAGAAACTATGAAATCTTAGAATTTATTTGTTGCATATTTATTTCTTTATTGAAAGAGGCCATCCCGTTGTGTATTATCAAATTTGTGTAATATATTATGCACCGTCAATACACAACATACATAAAACGAGATACAATAATTACAATTAGGTAATATATGGCTACATGTTTCGACCGTGACCAGCCATCTTCAGGCCAACTGAGAACAACAATTAAGGTAGAGTAAAAATATTACTCAGTGCACTTAATGTGAACGAAATTGTATCCCACTGAGTACTATTTTTACTGTAGCTTAATTTTTGTTCCTAGTTGGCCTGAAGATGGCCGTCACGGCCGAATCATGTAGCAAAATATTACCTAATTGTAATTATTGTGTCTTGTTTGATGTATGTTGTGTATCGGCGTTGCATAATATATTACACAAATTTACTGTACGTTTAATTTTTTTTAAGAAATGCAAATTTGGAATTAAAACTGTGTGTTTCGTATGATTCTGATGACAAAAACGGTAAGTATTGTTGTCTGACAATTCATTAAATACTCTGTCTTGGAAATGGAGATGAACTTTTTACTGCGAATGGGGAACTAAAACTTATACAGTATGTAGTTAGATGACTGTCAAAATTGCAAGCTTTCAGTAGAAACCTAATTGCAGTAATAATTCAATTCATGAAGGAAGTGTAAATTTTCACAATTATTTTCTACCGCGATGAGTAAAGAATGTCGTTCCAGTAACGAGATAAAAGCAGCTGGGTAAAATAAAATATTATTTGGTAAGATGTTTCAATGAAAGGTTCGAACTGTAACAGTGAGAAACACAAGTTTGTTGAGAAATTTTGTGTTCCACGATTTTAACATTACTTAGCAATTTCTTGGAAAGAGCCCACTGCGGCTATTGCGACTGCTGGGATTGTACAGCCAGTCTCCTCCTCTCTCCTTATAAGACGCCATTGTCTCCACGCCTTTCATTCCCAGCTTCTAATTAAACAGCCAAATGCCAAAATCACATCTTCAATTCCAATTTTAGCCATTTATTATTTTTTTGTTATGAAGGTCCCCTGTCTGCTTTTCAGAATCTGCATCTGCTGGAAAATGTACAGCCACATCTCTTCTGTTCCTATTTCAGTTCCTTACTTTATTATTCAAAAAAAAATCATCCTCTTCGTTCATTAGATAGGAGACCGGGGAAGAGTGTCGTATGTACACGAACGATCAGTATTACTCTAACTTGGGACTACAAGAACGCCAGTCTTTTTGAGGCGTACACAAATCCCGAGCACTTTGTCACACGAACTACAGAATTCTGTAGTGCAACGCCTAATATTTTGGACATAATTTCTTTAATTTTGTTACATATTCGTACAGAAATGTGCAACAGATCATTTGCAAATAGCTAAAGATCCAGTTGACAGTGACGTTCTCAGGTGACTGCAGAATTCTGTGTCCTCAGTGTAACACTTACTGTCTGTAACCACTCTGACATCTGGCATTTGGAGGTTGCTCATAGAATTTAGGAGAATTATGGACCGTGAACATATTATTGCCTTCAGTGTTGAATTTATGTGTAACTCTCGGCTTTGACATACATGTGTCCTATGTTTGCACATGAAAGTAAGATATTAATTATTATTATTATTACTATTACTTATTGCAATTGAGTTTTCGTTTGGTGGCAGTAGTCCATACACAAGTACAGAGATTCCTTACACTAGTACAGAAATCCTTACGCTAATACAGATTTCTTAAACTAGTACAGAGTCCTTAAACTATTACAGAGCCCTTACAATAGCTCAGAATCCTTACACTAGTACAGAGTCCTTACACTACTACAGAGTCCTTACACTACTACAGAGTCCTTACACTAGTATAGAGTCCTTACACTAGTATAGAGTCCTTACACTAGTATAGAGTCCTTACACTAGTATAGAGTCCTTACACTAGTACAGAAGTCCTTACACTATTAGAGAGCCCTTACAATAGTATACAGTCCTTACACTTGTACAGAAATCCTTACACTAGTACAGAATTCTTTACACTAGTACAGAAATCCTTACACTAGTACAGAAGTCCTTACATTAGAACGTGTTCAAAGGATATTATTATGAAATGTGTACACGCACACACGAAATAAAGTCACGGGGTTTTGCGTAGATATAGGCCTGCTTCAATTTAAAAGTTAGGAACACGTGCTTGTTATCTAAATAAGAAGTTATCTCTAGTACATGAAATGGATGATGCGGAACGTTGAATGTGAAGCTCCACTTGGAAATGATTCCGAAATAATTCAGTTAAGTTTTCCTCACAACCTCATTCCTTCGGATACAATTTGGCTTCACACTCATTCACACTCATGTTGTCCTCTTGCTTGTCCAGAGGAATGAGTTTCAGAGGGAATTTTCTTTAAAATTCTGCGTATATTTATTCTTTCCGTTAAACAAGCTTTTTTACAAAAGTTTTGAAAAACGCGCACCTTGCAATCCGGGGATAAGAAAAATGTGTTTTGACTTGAAAGGGAGCGTCATGTTATGCTAATATTGTGCAGAAAGTATGTCTGTATCTGTGAAAGTTGACTGTGATTCATTGAAGGATATACATAAACTACTGAAAATCAGCAGCGTGAAGATGTTGTTCCCTCGTGAAACAACTCAGAAGATATCTGTACGGCTGACGTAAAATCCCTGCTCTTGACCCGATTCTAAGCGAAGGTTAACACACATTCTTACTACTTATTCCTTTAATGTCTATTTTATAGTACTGTGCTCATAATCTCCTCAGCAGTAAATAACCCACGCAACACCAGCAAATGCACTATTCTATACTTTATGTTTAAAATCTTTTAGATAACTCCGAAACATATAGAGGCTGTGTGAAATATCTTACTCATCAATTAGAGAATAGGGAATTAGTCGCCGTTATGTAAGTTATTTACGAATCCATCACAATGCACGGAAAGAACCGTGTTAAGGTCCGTCAGTGATGTTTTCCTTCTAAGTTTCCCATCCACGGTTCTTCATTTTTTTTTCTCGTTCTTGGAGCTAATTTAGATGTTTATTTCCTATGTTAGCTTATATATTTAAATTTGACCGATTTAAGTGGTCGAAGTGACTCAAACTGCCCTAACCTTTATATAAAACACAAAATGTTTTACATTATCCATTCCATGAATTACAGATCCATTATTAAGATTCAGGCCAACAAACGCACATAGTTGTATTAGTGTTATAATACTATTACAATGACCAAATCTCACAAATGCATGTTTTTCGGGTTTCGTTAGCAAATAATCAAGGAACACAGTAAGTTGTAAAAACGAAAGTTTAATACACTGGTGTCTTGCCTGTAGAACGACGAAAATTTCTTCAAATATTTCCAAATTTTATATAGTACTATATTATATATATTCAAAATTTTTCAGTTCATATTGTATCCGATATACAGTATATTCCACCTTGAAGAGTTTCCGGCAGTTCTGAATATAAGCTACCAGTGTACTAGATCGTCGTTTTGTACAACATGCAGTTTTCCTGATGATGGGCTAATAAGGCCGAAATATATAACGGAGGAGTTGGTGGTCAAAGTAATAGTATTGTAATACTATCACAAATATGGGCATTTGCTAGCTTAGATGTAACAACATACATTAAGGTCTTAATTAACCGACGTCTCAAATAAGGTCTGTTAGCAGTTGTACAAAATATTAATGCATGTAATATTAATCCTGATACTCAAAAATTCATAGGCCATTTATCTGTGGTAAATGAATGAAAAGACCGCAAATACCTAATTCCCTCATTTTCTTTCACACGTTATGCTTCAAATGTTTCTTTATTTACAATGCAGTCCATTCTAATTCTAGATACTACTCACGAATCCGAAACGGTTAAATTCTCAAAAAACTCCTATTAATACTGAAAGGTATTTGGAACCTTCATTAATAATGCTGCAGCTTACTGAAAGTAGACCGGGATAGCTGAGTCGGTACGGGCTTGACGATCCAGGGATCGAATCCCTGTGGAGGCGAGCATTTCCGCACTCGTCCAGAACCGCCCTGGGGTCCACCCAGCCTCCTACACAATGGGTACTGGATATTTCACTGGGGGTACAGCGGCTAGGGCGTGGCATTGACCACTCACCCCCATCAAGGGCCGAGGTTAAAGAAAGAGTAGAACTATGCATCTACTCCCCCTCTTGGCCTTCGTGGCCTGTTCTAGCGTGATAGTTACCCTTATGCCTTAATTAAATCTACTGTTAAAGAATATGTCTGCGTTATAAACCTGCTAAAAGAGAACAAACTCAGCTGCCAGCACAGCGGATGGTGTCGGTGGCGTATCACTTACGCGTCGGTACTGATTTTATACATATTTTAGACCCTTGCAGTTGACACTTTACTTTTACTTGTTTTTTATTGTTACGTAACTATTTTGATTTTGGTAAACTTTTTAATATTTACTACACAGTTATGCTGTTTTTAACATTTTGCTTAAGCTTGACGTATAGATAAACTGTACAAGCTTTATATATATTTAAAATATATATTTTTAATGTAAAGGGAAGATCTCCAACTTAATGAAACGCAGAGATTTTTTTTTTTTTCTGTTCTTGTGTACTGGCCTGATGAAACCTTGGTTTTAGCGCCAAAACTATTCGTCAGGGAAAATTTTACAAGTAGCTTGTTGTTAGTTACTGATAAATAAATAAATAAACATATATTTGTTCTTATTTGTTTAAGTTGTTTTAGAAAGAGTGTTCAAGATTGGTTTAGCTGTAAGTTTTACGTTTCTTCTTTGATAGACATATTTGACAATTTGAATTGAATGAAAGTCAAAAATAACTGTACTTTTGATAGATTGCAGGGGGGCGTTACTTTATCTGGCCTTTCGAAAAATCTGTTATTTTTAGGGGGAAAATATGAGAATTATCTGACACCGGGAATTTGCATAAATTAACTCGTATTATCCGAAAGAAAATTTAAGAATGTCCGGTAGAGAAAATAATGTAGTTATGAAAAAGCGTTCTAAGATCGTCATCAGTGTTCTCTAGTCAATACATTATTGGGCATCTGTTACCAGGTTCTATAAAGTAAAAATTGTTTTTTTTACGGGGATTATTATGATAGTGTTCAGTAAGGAATTGACTCAATACAATTGGGAGTGCATGGCTCTCCGTAAGTAAAGTAACAATGCTTTCCTTTCTATTCAACCACTTGTTCTAGCGTACCCTAGATTTCCTAGTGGATAAAAATGTTATTACTCGTATTTCTTACTTAAAATAACACACTTCCGTTAACCAGATGTAGGTAGGATACTACAAGAAAATATTCAGAAGAGTTTGTTTGTTATACATGCCCAACTCCAGCTGCACTTCACAGTAAACGCAGGCTGTATGTCATAACATTGCCTAAAGTTGCTGCTGTGATTTTTTGAACCTAGCGAAATCTGAATAACGAAGAAAAAGAGCCGCTACCTCTGCCTCATGATGTCCAAACTTTAATTAAAATGAATACATTTATTTGTGTGGCAAAATAAAGTAATATAACATAGGTGAATATGTATTACAGATAGGAAAAAGGGTTAAACACAAAATTTTGAACTGCCAAACATCAAGGGTAGAAGACAATTTATTAAAACTACAAGAGTGTCTAATGTTAAAATAAAGTTTAAATAGGTAAAAAGTAAGAGTGTGGATCTTATGTTTATTGGACCGTGCATCATCTTTATAGTTGCGTAAAGAGAAAAACCAACTTGATGCCACTTATTTTATAATTTATTCAATACACATTCATTGCTCAACATGTTTCGGCCGTTAATACGACCATCTTCAGGAGTCTGCGCCTAACTGGTTGTTATTTCATGGGTGGTATCTGGTTTGGTGTGTGTTGGCGTTCCGTTTCAGTGTGGCTATGGCGGTGTGGTGTCTTTATGCAGTCTGAAGCACTACTCCGTAGTGCTTCAGAC
>Ga0123355_10013312_pt1 | contig 12791 bp, 6 predicted proteins | sample TergutEmb28metaG_3_FD_89872 | JGI IMG/M metagenome (GOLD analysis project Ga0123355, IMG submission 89872) | Embiratermes neotenicus P1 segment gut microbial communities from Petit-Saut dam, French Guiana - Emb289 P1 | ecosystem: Host-associated > Arthropoda: Insects > Digestive system > Gut ...
CACTACCACCACCTTCCAAGACAAAATAAGAATTTGTTAATTTCTTGCACCAGTTTGGAGGGCCAAGTTTCCAGTTTTATATGTGTACATATTGATTATTGTGTTTTTTTATAATATACATTTTCAAGTAATGTGACAGCATTTTCCTGTGTCTTACAGAATATAACAGAACTACTGTAAAAATCTGCAGCCCTTATGGTATAATTAATTTTTAGTTTTTAATTAACTGACTGCTGACTGACTGACAAAATGGAACATAGTCCTTATGGAGAAGCTAATAGTTCCTTAGCTAGTCAAGAAATTCCCAACATTTATATGGACCTGAAATTTCATTACCACATTCAACAGCCTGCCACTTGTCCCTATCCTGGGCCAAATTAATCCAGCCCCTGTCCTCCCATTCTGTTTCTTTAATATCAATCATATTATTATCCTCCCATCTACATCTTCGTCTTGTGAGTGGTATCTCTCTTTTTTAAAGTTTCCTTACCGAAACCCTGTATGTATATCTTTTCTCCTGTAAAAGTTAGTTTTAGACACTTATAATATAGTTATTCTCTGTTGTTTCTCAACTTGTGTTTTAATTTTGTGCCAGTCCTGTGGTCTCTTTATTTCAATCTAAAATATAATTTTCTTTAGTAGATATAGTAACCATATTGTGTATAGGAGTTACACACATGTTACCAATTAAGATAACAGAAATATTACCTTTACAGATTTGAACTTCTGTCATCCTACATCTAGTATGAATGTAGGATTATCAGATGGCTCTGCCTATCTTCAGCAACTGATAAATAGTTGCCAGCAATCTGCATCATCACATAGACTGTCAGATCAACATTATGTAAGCATTCCTGGACGTTATCAGTGCCCAGATTGTGGGAGAGTGTACCGCTGGAGGAAAAATATGATGAGCCACAGACGGTTGGAATGTGGGAAGGAACCTCAGTTTCAGTGTCCATATTGCCCTCACCGATTTACACAGAAGAGTAATTGTAATACACATATAAAGAAATTACATCGACAGTATACACACAGTTTTTGAAAGACAAATTTATGCTTGTAATTTGTTTTTATTTATGATTAATTTGACCTTGCTTTTTTATTATTAAATAGCACCAAATTATGATATAATTAATGAAGAGAGAAGTAGCAGGATGTGCAGTGCAAGGCATCAGTGTGAAGCTGCTTGATTGGCAGGATTGCGGGTTTGAATCCCGTCGAAGGATGGATGTTCCTCTCTTGTGTTTATTGTGTGCTGTGTAGATAGCGGGCCCTTGAGGTGAGCTGGTCACTCATTTAGAGAAGTCCTACCGAGTGTGTATGTCTAATTGTGTGTGATCTGGAAACCTTGAAAAAGAGGTAGGCTATGCACTAGTTTGACTGTTACACCACAGGAAGGGGAAAAAAGAATTAATAGCGATAAGGTAGGATGATTTGTGACCTACATTAGGTACTGTGGCTGGAAGGATTGGGGAAAAAGAATATGCATGTACTGGTAATGAATAATTGTAACTTTCTTGAACTCAGGAAGTGAAAATCAAAGCTACAGATATGGAGAAATTCAGAACAGATTTTTTCCCCATGTTTCTTGGGTTTTGCTTGCAGATAATAAAGTAATAGTTTGTGGTGTTCTATGTAATACTTTTCTATATTATCTTTTCACATGTTCTGGTACATTCTGAATCTTTGATTTGTACATGTAGTTTGTTCTTGTGTCACAAGTACACTGTTGGTGTTACATAAAGTATTAATGGTTGCTGTGGCTTTCTGTGTGAGATGAGCAAAGAGACAGTTTTATTCAAGCTCACTTGTTAAAATGGCACAGTTGTGTAAGTGGTTTGAAATTTGTAATGTTCAAAATACTGATAAAGCAAGTTTTCAACAACATTACTAGAAAATTTGTATTGTTAACTAGTTTGAAAAGTAATAGTTCCTTTCTCATGACATTTGAATGAATGAAATTTCTCTTCAGTATTAAATGAAAACCGTCCAAAACCTTTACCTAGTACAGTACTGTGATGAGTAGACTGTTTGTAATGTTGTACATTTGAAAAGCAATGGTGGTAACACTGGAAGTTGCAGGACACGTGTAGTTATAATGATTGTTGCCACTTACATGCTGTTTTCATTTTAAAGAATCATCTGGTTGTATATTATCTTGTAAATATAAGTATTATGTTGCTGAGAAGCCAGAAATATGTAACTACAATTTTGAGATGTGGTAGAACATGCTTCCTTTCACTGAACTTCTCAAGCTCAAAATAAACTTCATGAACAATATTTCTTGTGTGTAGCATGGAGAGGGTTAAGAGCTTTCGTACAAGTAAAATGCTCATGTAGCCCCCAGTTTCTCATAACAAAGTCCTTTTTCAAACATCAGTCTAATTATAATTCAGTGGTGGTCTGAATTACACCAGCAGTATTTATTTATTTATTCAGTTATTTATTTATTTGCTACTTCAAGTTTGTAGAACTTTTTCCATTAATTTTCACATGAAGGGATGATAATTAAGTGTAATCTTAAATAATAATAAATGTAATAATATTAGCCCCCAGGCTTAATTTCAGGACAGATTTACAGGTATTTAGGGTGATTTTGCCCTATGTTGGGATTCTGTAAATGCAGTTTTCTATGGCACGACTGACTAACTTGGGTAACTAGTCTCATTCCAGACAGCAGCACACTGTCTCAGATAAAATGATACTGAATTCTATATGACTATATCCATGCAAGTCTTGTAGCCAGATAGTAATGTGTGGCAGTTTTGACAGGGTTACTTTATTGTAGTTGATTTTTATGTCATTACTCTTTGATGCATTGAATGATTGTAATTATAATTAATGAAATGTGAAATGACTGTTGTCATACTTGTTCTCATCATGTCCTAAGCGAAGTCCTTATGTCAGACAGTGTGAAATGTTGATTATGTATTTGTTGAAGATTTTAGTCTCTTGGGATGTTACACTGTGTCAACTGGTATGGTAAACAGTTACTGATGTTTCAGATGAGTGTAGTCCTTCCGTAGCTTCAGTAACTATTAACTAGTCAAAATGGTGTAACATCCAAGAAGACTAATTCTTCAGCAGCACCACCATGAGAACCCATAAATCTCACTACATGTATGTTTTCGTGGCAGTATAGTTGTGGTATGGAATAGTTTGGTTTGATGATGGTAACTGATGATTCAGCATTAAGTTTGTGTGGTGGAATGTTATGTAGTTTGTACAAATGATACTGTTTGTATTTTAACTTACAGAAGTGAACCCCTTGGAACCCTGAAATTCATTATATCACAGGCAAGAATGTTTTTACTATCTATTGTTTATTAAAACCTTTTGTTTGTGAATTTGTAAGAAAATAAAACTTAAAACTAATTTGTATTTTGAGAGGCAGTAATTGAATATGAAAGTACTCATGCCCCCCCCACCACCCACACCCATCCATGAAGTGACATTTCATTAATGATTTCATATTAGTGTGACACTGGATGAAGTACCTAGTGTTGCTACAGTGACATGTTAAATGCAATACTTTTCCTGTCCATAGTGTTTACCATGTGAAGTAAGGGAGACATGGAGATAAGCCTCTTCATATTATTAGCCTTGAAAACAGATGGAAGTCATGGATATAGCATGGGGGCTATTAAAGGGACCACAAGCCATTCAGGATTTATGTTGAACAGCTTTCAGTATAATTGGTGGCATGCTTCATGTGTTTGTGTGTGCAAATTTAACTAAAACATTTGCCATATTCTATTGAATATATTTTTGTAGAGTAATTGATAACTAAAAAAAAAAAAAGAAATGTGTGAAGGTAATTGGTTAGCACCAGAATGAAGGGTAATGGATTCTGCTCAGAGTTGAATGAAGAAAGCCCTAAATTTGGACATATATCTCCAGTTTTCTATCCTTGTCCTAATGGGCAGTACTGGGGTAAGTAGTAATGACTCCCGTATACCAAGAAAAATAAAGGGTAAGTTTTACTGTACTGCATGTTTTTAGAGGTAGAGCTGTAATGAAGAACTTTTGTGATAATATTTATGAATTTCTGGGAGAGAATTTTTGGTCAAGACTTCAGTTAAGACTCAGTACCATGGAACTGGAGTGCAGCTGTACAGAAATACACCTTTGTCATCTGATCATAAGGCTTGCACACCTGCAAACTTTAAAAGGGTCATTCTAACCAAAGTGTTAGTGATAAATCTGAGCAAGAGTTGTGAAAAATTTATTTAACATTTTGAAGCACAAATTACAAGTGATGAATATTGAAAAATTCAGGTCCTGCTTCACTGCAAACAGTCTTTGTCCTAGAGAAAAATCATGTAAAGCTGCATGGGTAAAATTATCACTGTTTATGCTAGAATGAGGTTTTCCAATCAGCTTTGATGAAGGTCCAAGTCTTCTGGGATATGACACTGTGTCAATTGGAAAAGAGTGACAAATATTTTGGAGGAGCTTGCTGCCTTTATCTTTAGTGTAGTCTGAGTGTTGGACTACCCTGAATTTAGAGCTAGTAGGTTTCTCTGAAACAGTTACCATCTACAGAACTATGTATTGTCATAACACAGAAGACCAAAATTATGTCAACCCTCAGCTTCTACTCGCTGTTTGGTACTTCAAATGTAATGTGCACCATGTTGAACATCTGAAACTGAAAACTTATTACGTGGCTTTTTTTGTTCTATCAGACTCTCATGGCTGAAAATTTCTGATGAGACACAACATTATTTTTTATAATTATCACAGTCTGCATCTAGCTTTTGCAGTATGGTATTCATAGTGAACAGTTTAGTTAACACCAAAGTGTGGGTATAACAAGATGACTTCATAAAATGTGGTATCAAACATTTGCCTGTTGGATGGAATGAAGCAAGATAATTTTCTTAAAATATGTTCCTTTACCAAGCATTATTGATTGCTTGAACTAATTTTGTTTTCTTTCTTCCAGGACTGAACTATAAATATCCTGCAGACAACATACGGCAGGGTTTAAATGCACACATGCAGTTTATTGCTTCTGATGCCACATTGCAAATTGGCATAGGTGACACACGGGGCTTACCAGCGAGTTTCATTGTAACTCATAGCCCCGCGATGTTTGCGTGTGATGCATGTGGAAAAGTATACCGCTACTACAGGAACCTTCAGAGTCATATCCGTCAAGAGTGTGGGAAGGAGCCGCGAATCCTGTGTCCATTTTGTCCATACCGCACCAAGATAAAGAGCAATTTGAAGAAACATATCCAAATTAAACACCCAGTGACAGCAACACAGATTGTAATATGAAAAGATCAAGGTAAGACAGATGAAGTGGTCATTTCTTGGGGTTTATACTCTGGGAATACAATACACAGGCAAAGCACCATGTACTGTCTTTCAGGATGGGGGTGGGGAAGTACTGATTTAGGAAATGAACCCTTTTACTTGTCTGCCTTTTGAGTGAGATATGAGGTTCTCACAGCATGGAACTGATACATTATGATCTTCTGGAATCTGATGCCTTGTGGTCTACTAGATAAATGCTGATGTAATGGGGGTACCTACTGCCTGCAAGTTCTGGGTAGGAGAATGAGACATGCCTGCAAGTTCTGGGTAGGAGAATGAGACAGGGAAGAAGATGGTGGCAGCAGATTTTTCCAAAACATTGGTACATTAGGTCCATGCTATTTGTGGTCAGTGATATACAATAAAAATGCCTCTTAAAGTGAATCCGCTTCAAGTGAGCATTTCAGTTCCGAAGGAATAATGTGAATGTGGGTTAGTGGGACAAATTCAAGTACAAGTACAAATACAGATGTGAACATTTAATAACACTCTTTAATATGGAAGAGGGATTATTATTCGGATAATATTTTTATTAGTTTACTGATATATATGACTACAACATAAACGTGTAATACATTGAATTGTTAATTTACAATTTACGAACAATAAATTATTCATTAAAATTTTACTTTTTTTCAGGTGATGCTCAACAATTTTTGTGAATTTATCAGCGATCGCAGGCATGTGAAGGGCAGGGGAAGCTTATTGGTCACCAACATAAGTAATGATCTGTTTTAGACAAGCACAATGTACACAATTAAGTTTGCACAATGTGGGGTAGTTATTTATTTTATGCATGGTGCTTGCCATTATGTAGCAGTGATGGCAGGAGCAACAAAAACAAAAACAACAAGAACAACAGCAACAACAGGTGTTAAAATGGTTATTCACCCCTTAGAGTTGCATCTCACTGGCTGTGCAAGAGCTTATATCTTGAGCAGGAGAATGGGAGAAAATGGTGGATGGATGCAAAATTGAAACTATTTTGTGTTGGAAAATTTGTGCTTAGGGATGTGATCCTTGGAAGTGTAAAAATATTTGCATATTGCGTTCAATAATTGTACGCCATATATGTGGGCAAGTGGATTGAAACCATCCCTTGTTGGAAAATTGATGGTCCACAGATGTAATTCCTGGAATTGCAGGGAATTTTTATGTATAATTCCTAAAAATTTGGCCCAATATGTGCAGGGGGAAATCTATCAGAGACATGGATGTTGGAGACCCCTCTGTCTATCTACCAAAGTGCATGGTGTCATATCCCAGAAGACCATAACCTACAGCAGAGTGGCACACTTAGTAATACATATTCCAGTTTATTTTCTATGTGTGTATTCCTCCTTTCCTGTGTCACTGGTCTTACCCATTCTGTTATATATTTTTTATATCTAAAACCTGATGGGATTCAATAGTGTTACTGTAGGTTACAAAATCCTGAATAAAATATTGTTAAAGTAATGTTGATATGTCAGTGAGACAAGAACAGGTAATAAATATCATATAGACAGTATGTACTGAAAGAAATTACCTTATTACTTGTTGTTGGCAAAATTGTCATTGATCCTAAATGGTTTCATTGGATATCATTTCATTATGTAATTCTATGAGTATGCTTATGTTGATGTATGACACCCCACCAAACCCATTTGATTTCAATTTCACAGCTGTCATCCTGGTTGTTACCACATTACACTCTCACTTGTTTTTGTGACAGGCTGAGACAAATAGGATCCCATTTAACATTTTAACTGCCATGTCTTCTGTGTACCAAGACTGTAAGTCATTGTCAGTTTTTATGCACTTTTTATGCCTTTATTTTATGCAGTTAATAGGCTACAGACTGGACAACCAATGAATTGGTATGAGAGATTTTTCTCTCCTCTGCAGTGTTCAGACCAGTTTCGGTGCCCAGCTAGCTGGTGTTCTGGTTGGTATTGGGGGCTGTTTATCTGGCATTAAAGCAGCATGGACATGAAACTGAGTGCTCACCTCCATCTTATCCCAAAAGTTGACAGTGACTGGAGCTGTACCTTCACCATCCCATATGTCTTTATTTTCTTGGTGTTCAGTTCAGTACATGACCAAATGGCCCTTTATATTCTAGGCAAATAAAACCCTTGTTTTGTATAAAACTCAAGTCATTATTAACTGAGTTTCTTATGTTGGGCTTATCATACAAGACTAAGATTAATTTTACATTTTTCATTATGGCAGTTTGTGAGTTGGTGAATAATTAATGAAACACAAGGAAAATTACCTTCAGGCTTTGCTGAGTGTAATTGTCTTTGTAAGAGTGGATTTGTATTATCAATAAACTGCTGTGATAACAGTTAAGCTTGTCTCTCTGCATAATTAAGCACAATGTCTTGAAAGTGTAAAGGGGAATGGCTGTATAGCTCCATGTATTCTTCACTGTGGTGTTAGGTGTAGGTGGTCATCTTCAAGTCTTGATTGTTTTACCACTTTTTGGAGATCCCTGGTACTTGAATAAAAGACCAACTTGACGTCATTTGCTATTTTATTTCACTTCTTATGTGGTCAACATGTTTCAGACATTAATATATCTATCATCAGGAGCTTGCGACTGTTCCGTTGAATTACCACATTGGTCATATTGTTCTTGGTTCGATGTGAGTTGGAGATTCAGTGTGGTTGGGTTGGAGTGGTATCCGTGTTGCAGGTTGAAGCACAAGACCAGTTGTGCTTCAGCCTGCAACACGGATACCACTCCAACCCAACCACACTGAATCTCCAACTCACATCGAACCAAGAACAATACGACCAATGTGGTAATTCAACGGAATAGTCGCAAGCTCCTGATGATGGATATGTTAATGTCCAAAACATGTTGAGCACATAAGAAGTGAAATAAAATAGCAAGTGACATCAAGTTGGTCTTTTATTCTTCAAATATCACAATGATGCACGGTCCAATAAACATAAGATCCCTGGTACTCACTCAGTTGATTGCTAGGTAGACTCCAGAAACAGTATGGATACTGTTGCTGTCAGAAATGGAAGGCCTGTATCCTGGTGCCTTTGTTTTCCAACCTGAAACCTTGTCAATATACTGACTGAGCTATTCCAGACTATACAGTATCTGTTTACTCTGTTTGAGTCCCCTACCCCCCCATTCCCACCCCCACCCCCACCCCCCACCCCCTTGTTTCTTTGGGACTGTCTAAACTTGAGATAAAGACAATTTTAACAGGCTAACATTTCTTTCTTCCAGATTTACCTTGTGAAGAACCTGAAAATGCAAATGGTCTGTATTCAGCTACTGGCTCCACAGTTCAGATTGTTACAAATGAAACAGAACAAATGCTGACAAGTTGGAATGCAAAAGATGGACCTGGAATCTTCCCCTGTGCTATGTGCGGTAAAGTGTACCGCTATTATAGGAACCTCCATACACATCGTCGAGAGTGTGGACAGGAACCGAGGTTCCACTGTCCATATTGCTCACTGCGTACAAAAACAAAAAGCAATCTCAAGAGACACATAAAGCTAAAACATTGAATATTGCCATCCGTAACTTGGTTTTATGTAGATGGAAGGAACTGTTTTTGTAGGTTAAACAAATCTGTGCTGAGACTGAATGTGACAAAGAAGAGTTTACCATCTCACATTTTTATGTTTTCCAATACTAGTATTTTACACAGGCAGATTATTTTAGAGGGTTCTGCAAATTGTTTAAATTATGCCATTGCTTGTTGTAGGAAGGAACAGTGTTTTAGAGGATTCTGAAATTCATTGCACCACTAAGGTGGAATTTTAAGGTGCATGCCATCAAGTCAGGTGACGGATATTTGGTCTGATAGTAGAACTGACAAGTGTGTGGTCTAAACACGTTGAAAATAACACTTATTCTGGTTAGGGCAAATGATGGCCATGTCATTCATAATGTGTATTTTTCTACCACCACTATGAAAAGTTTACGGTCACAGATCGGAATTATTGTTCCGTGATATGGTAAACTTGAATCTTGTGGTCTCCTGTGTAAGGTGTTTTTTGGATTTTTAAGAGAGTGTTCAAGCCTTTACTGATTTCAGGTAATTTATTTTTAGTTCGCTGTCTGTGTTCTTATTTTTTCTGTATTTGAATCATCCTTTCTCTTATAATTTGCTTATGGTTCTGTAAATATTTTTCTTTTTCGACTGTAAAACCCAGAAATTTATGCCAGACTGTCCCCTTCATCCTTCTCACATATTGATTTGTTTATATAGCTTTTGCTGTATTTGTTTATATATTTATTTGTGTGTTTACTTATGTATAAAGAAACACTATTTACATAAGGCCTTATGCATTCACTGTATACCTCACAAATAGCATATTGAGATGGGGAATGACACAACTGAGGACAGTAATGGTTATGACAAATACAGTGCATTATCTGGAGTTAAATAAACCTGGGTTTCAGGGTTTATGAGTGGACTGGCACTTCATGTTAGCCAATCCACAATTTTTTTAGACAAAACTGAACAGAAATATGATGAAATCAGCACTAGTCTTGAACATTTTCCTCACAGTTGTCTAGATGTCATTTCTGACATTGACTGTATTTACACTAATGTAGTTGAATATGTAAGATTTCTAGTATGTGAGGCCTTCTCAACAGTTGAGTATTTCTCAGCATTTTGATGGCACCAGATTTCTTCGAAAAGTTAGGGAGTACTAGCCAAATGACACAGCATTGACCTTAGAAGTTCTCTGAATCTCTGGGTTATTTTTATTTTCAAAGTCTTATGCTTTTTTTTCTTTTGCTACGAATCTGAAACTGGTGGCTAGACAGGCAGAACACAGGACTTTTGTGCCCAACTGTTTCCATGTTTTGCATAATACTACAAAAACAATATCTGTTTGCAATACTATGCACTTTGAGTGATGTGAAAAAAAGTCAGAATTTTCAAATATAATTGTATTACAAATCATGTAGTAATTTTCTCTCTCACACAACATAACTATGCATTTCAGATATAGCTCAAACACACTGAAAACAAAAGAATCCTCTGTATTTAGATCATTACACATAATGAAGGGCCAACATAATTTATGTGACAGTGAAACAAATGAAGTGATGCAGTCGCTGTCAATTTCATTGATAGTTATTGTGTTAGGTGCTACAATGTATTATCAATATACGTACAACCCATGTTTGCACACGTAATGGATATTACCAGTTTGTTATTGTATACCGTAATATCAAGAATTTTTTGACAAATTTTTGTTGCTTTTTTTGTTGTGTTGTCATTTTCCATATTTATTTACCAGTTGCTTGCAGTAATGTTTAGTTATTAGAGGGTTGCATAATGTAATTATATGTGTACTGGAACTTGTGATATGGCAGTTACTATGTGAATAGTTAAACGGATAGGAAATACAGTTCAAAGAGATAGCAAACATTATAAAAAATCTGTTCTAAGAGTGGAAATTCTTTAAGCATTATGAGCAGTATTTTGAAACCATCTCTTCTAACAGTTATCTGAAAAGGAAAATAGTTGTGAATGTTATTTGATGTTCTTATGGTGATGAATATTAAGATGGAGACAAACACGTAGCTTCAGAAAAACGCGACAGGTTATGTCACACCACATTCTGGAAGACAGAAACTTTTCTATTTTTTAAATGAATGCTGCAAGATGGTATGTGGCATGATATTTCAGAAGACTGGAAGTTTATGCATTAGGGAATATTTTTAGCAGCATTTTGCACCAACTGGCCCCACAGAAACTTCACTCCCTATCACAGAATGTATGTCACTGAGAAATGTAAGGTGGCTTTGTTCTCAGATATCATGCCACATCAATGCACTAAAGCAACCTGCTTCCTCCATTTTCTGTCATGAAAATGGAGGCAGAAGGTTTCCCCAGAATCTTAATAGACATTACTATACCACACAGCACCAATTTAGAAGGCTCTGATTTTCACTGCATTCAAACCTGATATCTCAAGTACAAGTGCTTTTTTTTTATTTAATGTTACATGCACCCGTTGTAAAATCGTGCCAAGCTTAAGGACACATTTTAAAATGAAGTCTGATGCACATTAATGTGTGCACTACGAGTATGTTTTGTTCCCTTGTGGCTATCCACATTTCATCTGTCATATTGTGAGTCAGAGCATTAATAATAATACCTCAGCCTTTGTAGTTAGTTATCCTGTGTGTTGATAGCATACAGACCTTGTGTGGAAATACACAGTAAGGTGTTGTGAGACCATGAGTCCTATATGAATTGTCATTCTTTTGTAGCAGGATGTAACCATTTGAATTCTGAGTTTTATTTAAAAACCTAATGTGATATATTTTATTTTTCGTATTTTTTATGACTTGTAATTTACACTGTTGTGAACAAATACTTGAAATGTCAAGAGTTGATGGAAATATTTATTTTCACCCATGCCATGAAATTCATAAGTAGTTTGGAATGAAAATGGATGATATTACATAATGAAATGTGTTTTTTAGAGCATTGCAGAGGTTATGGAAGATTGAAAAAAATATGACTATTTTGTGTGTGAAGTTCTCTGTTTTGACATTCCTACTTTATTTGTTTCATGTGTCAATGTTATAGCATTTTGACACTTTACCAGGCACAAGTGTTTGTAAGTGGTTCTGTTCTTGTAGGATAAGGCCACTCCTATTAAATATAAACATTTTGAAAAATATTTATTATATTTTATGCTACCATCCATTGATGTTTCCACTAGCATCTGTGTTCTATAAAAAATCCTTCTCCATTCTTCTCTGTTTTCCCATAAGTATGGCTGTTTAACTCCACTGTACTCTCTGTTCCCTTATGTGCTCCTGTTAATATCTATATCCACTCTCCTCTCAACTCCTTTAAGTGCTCCTGTTATATCTGTCCACTCTACTGTCAGCTCCTATAAGTGCTCCTGTTGTATCAATATGCACTCTTCTCTCAGCTCTTATAAGTGCTCCTGTTGTATATGTCCCCGCTACTGTCAGCTGCTATGAGTGCTCCTGTTGTATCTGTATCCACTCTTCTCTCAGCTCCAATAAGTGCTCATGTTGTATCTATATCTACTCTTCTCTCAGCTTCTATAAGTGCTCCTGTTGTATCTATATCTGCTATACTGTCAGCTCCTATAAGTGCTCGTGTTGTATCTATATCTACTCTTCTCTCAGCTTCTATAAGTGCTCCTGTTGTATCTATATCTGCAATACTGTCAGCTCCTATAAGTGCTTGTGTTGTATCTATATCTACTCTTCTCTCAGTTCCTATAAGTGCTCCTGTTGTAACTATATCTGCTATACTGTCAGCTCCTATAAGTGCTTGTGTTGTATCTATATCTACTCTTCTGTGAGTTCCTATAAGTGCTCCTGTTGTATCTATATCTGCTATACTGTCAGCTCCTATAAGTGCTCATGTTGTACTTATATCCACTCTTCTCTCAGCTCCTGTAAGTGTTCCTGTTGTATCTATATCTGCTATACTGTTAGC
>Ga0123355_10013313_pt1 | contig 12791 bp, 16 predicted proteins | sample TergutEmb28metaG_3_FD_89872 | JGI IMG/M metagenome (GOLD analysis project Ga0123355, IMG submission 89872) | Embiratermes neotenicus P1 segment gut microbial communities from Petit-Saut dam, French Guiana - Emb289 P1 | ecosystem: Host-associated > Arthropoda: Insects > Digestive system > Gut ...
GCAAGTGGCGCGTATGCGTCGCCAAAAATCGCACGGCAAAGTTCTGTCCCTGGTTTGGGGCGGCGGGAGGCACGGCACACATTTCTTGCCCGAAAGGAGGCTGGAAGTAACAGGTTGAAAGGCAGCGATGTGTTTGTCGGAGGGGTTTCAAAGTTCTTCGACAGCTTTAGGGCGCTCAACAATGTGAGCTTGGAAATTAAGAAAGGGGAGTTTTTTTCCCTGCTGGGGCCTTCGGGTTGCGGGAAAACGACACTTTTGCGGATTATCGCCGGTTTCGAGCAACCCGACAGCGGAACGGTAACTTTTGACGGGCGGGACGTTTTGTCCGTGCCGCCAAACCGGCGGCAAACCAACACGGTGTTTCAGAACTACGCCCTGTTTCCCCATCTTTCGGTGTTTGAAAACGTTGCGTTTTCCTTGCGCCTGCAAAAAACCCCAAAGGCCGAGGTCGAAAGCAAGGTTGGCGAGTATCTGCGACTAGTGCAGCTCGAAAGCCACGCCGGGAAAAAGCCAGGCCAGCTTTCAGGCGGGCAGAAGCAGCGCGTCGCGATTGCGCGGGCCCTCATAAACGAGCCGAGCGTGTTGCTTCTCGACGAGCCGCTTTCCGCGCTGGACGCGAAGCTCCGCCAGCACATGCTCATCGAGCTGGACGACATCCACGACAAGATCGGCGTAACCTTCATATACGTAACCCACGACCAGCAGGAGGCCCTCTCCGTGTCCGACAGGATCGCGGTGATGGACCAGGGCGACGTCCTGCAGGTCGGCACGCCCCACGAGATCTACGAGAGCCCGCGCACCGACTTCGTCGCGCGCTTCATAGGCGAGACGAACCTCTTCGACGCCGCGGTCGTGGGCGTCGAGAGGATGGACCGCGAGTGGGTCGAGTACATGGCCGAGCTTGAGGCGCCGGAGCTGGGGCGCATAAAGGTTACCACCGTGGACGAGGTGCGCGCAGGGCAAACCGTGAGCTTCACGGTCAGGCCGGAGAAGATCGTCATCTCGAAGGAAAAGCCCGCGACGGGGCGCAGGGACATAAACCTCTTCCGGGGGATCGTGGACGAGCCGGTGTACTCGGGCTTCCAGACCAAGTTCTACGTCAAGGTCGCGGACAGCGCCATGATCAGGGTTACGAAGCAGCACGCGAACTACTCGGACGAGGGCCCCGGCATAAAGTGGAAGGACGAGGTCTTCCTCTCCTGGACCGCGGACGACGGCTACGTCGTCGAGGCGAAAAGTTGAGCGCGCCCGCCCGCCGCAACCCCGGCCCCTTCTACGCGGGCCCCATGACCCTGTGGTTCACGGCGTTCTTCCTCGCGCCGGTCCTCATCGTCGTCGCCTACAGCTTCCTCGCCCGCGGGGCCTACGGCGGCGTGGAGAGGGAGCTGTCGCTGGACGCCTACCGCTCGCTCGCGGACGGGGTGTTCCTGGCCATAACGCTGCGGACGCTGCGCACCGCGGTCGTCGTAACCGTCATCACCCTGCTCATCGCGCTGCCCTGCGGCTACTGCATGGCGAGGAGCAAGCGGCAGGACCTGCTGCTGCTGCTCATCATCATCCCGTTCTGGACCAACTTCCTGATCCGCGTGTTCGCCTGGATGAACGTCCTGGGGAACAGCGGCTTCCTTAACTCGCTCCTTTTGCGCCTGGGGGTAATCGACGAGCCCGCGCAGCTCCTCTTCAGCCAGGGCGCGGTCGTGCTGGTGCTGGTGTACATGTACCTGCCCTACGCGATACTGCCGCTGTTCGCCAGCATCGACAGGTTCGACTTCTCGCTGCTGGAGGCGGCCCGCGACCTCGGGGCGTCCCAGCCGAGCGCCATGGCGCGGGTGCTGCTGCCCAACATCCGCGGCGGGATCTCGACCGCCGTGCTGTTCACTTTCATCCCGGTCTTCGGCGCGTACGCGGTGCCGCTGCTCGTGGGGGGGAGGGGCTCGTACATGCTCGGCAACATGATAGCGGACCAGCTCCTCGCGGCGCGGAACTGGCCCCGCGCCGCGGCGATCTCGGTGGTGGTAACGCTGGCGACGACCGCGGGGGTCGCGCTGACGATGGGGGCGAGGCGGCGGGACGCGTCGCGGCTCGCCGCCGCCAGGGGCGCGGAGGCGGCCAGGTGAGCGCCCTCGCCGCGATCCGCGGCCTGCTCCAGGCCCACGCGAGGGGGGAGCACGGGGAGGCCGCCCGCCACGCGAGAAGGGCCATGCGCAGGCGCTTCTCGTTCTCGCAAATAGTCTTCGCCGCCGCGATCGCGTTCCTGTTCATGCCCATAGCCGTGCTGGTCGTCTACTCGTTCAACGACGCCGCGGGCATGCGCTGGACAGGCTTCTCCCTGCGCTGGTACCGGCAGATGCTCGCCACGCGGGAGCTTTGGCGGGCGTTCGGGAACAGCGTCGCCATCGCGGCGGCCTCCGCGGCGGCGGCGACCGCGATCGGCACGGCCGGGGCGATCGGGGTGAGCTGGTACCGCTTCAAGCTCAGGGCGTACGCGCAGACCATCTCCTTCCTGCCTATGATCCTGCCGGAGATAATCATCGGCGTGTCGCTTTTGATCTTCTTCGCCAGCGTCAACGTCCCGCTCGGCCTCTTCACGATCTTCGTCGCGCACACCACCTTCAACCTGCCCTTCGTCTTCCTGATGGTGTCGGCGCGGCTCGACGAGTTCGACTTTTCCATCATCGAGGCGGCGCAGGACCTGGGGGCCGGCGAGGCGCAGATCCTGCTCCGCGTGACGGTGCCGGCCAGCATGCCGGGCATCGTCGCGGGCATGCTGACCGCGGTAACGCTCTCGCTCGAGGACTTCGTGATAACGTTCTTCGTGGCCGGCCCCGGCGCGTCCACGCTGCCGATTTTCATACACTCGGCGATAATGCGCAGGGGCAGGGTTACCCCCGTGATCAGCGCGCTTTCCGTGGTGATGATAGCGGGGACGATAATCCTCTGCTTCGCGCTGCGGAAGTTCCTTAGGTACATCGCGGCCAAGTAAGGCCGGGCGGGCGGCCGCGCCCGAGGATCGCGGCGCATACAAAGCACATGCATGAGGAGACGGACATGAGCAAGAAAACGAGAAAGGCTTTCGCCGCGGCCCCCATGGCGCTCGCGCTGGCGCTGGCGCTCGCGGCGGCGTCCTGCGACGGGCGGCCGGCGCTGAGGATATACGTGTGGACGTACTACCTCCCCGAGTCCATCGTGAGGCAGTTCGAGCGGGAGTTCGGCGTCAGGGTAACGATGGACTACTACGCGTCCAACGAGGAGATGCTCGCGAGGCTCATAGCCGGCGGGATCAGGGGCGGCAGGTCAAGCTTCGACATCGCGTTCCCGTCCGGGGACTTCGCCGCGATCATGATCCGCGAGGGCATGCTCGAGCCCATCGACCACTCCCTGCTCTCCAACATGGGGAACGTGGACCCGCTGGTGCTGCGGAAGACCGAGCACGACCCGCGCATGGAATTCTCGGTCCCGTACTTCTACGGCGCGGCCGGCATAATCGTCAACACCGCGATGGTGCCCGACTTCGAGCGGTGCTGGTCGATCTTCGCCCGCGAGGACCTCCGCGGCCGCATGACGATGCTGGACGACAAGCGCGAGGTGATGGGCGGGGCGCTCTCGTTCCTTGGCTATTCCGTGAACTCGCGGGACCCCGCAGAGATAGCCGCCGCAAGCGACCTCATCGTCAACCAGTGGCGGCCGAACCTCGTCCGCTTCGACTCCGAGGCCTTCGGCATAGGCTTTTCCAGCGGCGACTTCTGGGTCGTCCACGGCTTCCCCGAGATAGTCTTCGAGGAGATAGCCGGGAACGCCGAGCTAACGCGGCACGCGTACTTCTTCATCCCCCCCGGCGCGCCGGCCTACATCGACAGCATGGCCATCCTCCGCGGGGCGCGGAACGTCGAGCTCGCGCACAAGTTCATCGACTTCATCCACCGCCCGGAAATCTACGCCGAGTTCGCCGACGCGTTCAACTTCCCCGCCTCCGCGAACGTCCCCGCCCGCGCGCTCACAAGGGCCGAGCCGATGTTCACCGTGGAGGAGCTTTACCACACCGAGCTGGTGCTGGACGCCGGCCCCGCGTTCCAGCTCTTCAGCGACGCGTGGTTCAACTCGATAAGGATCGAGTAGGGCGCGGTGCCCGCGGGCACCCTCCCCCCTACCCTTCCGGGGGCGTTGACAACGCCGCGCCCTTTGCTTATATTATGGGGAGGGGAAGCCGAGCATGCGCCCAAGCGCGGCGGCTCCCGCACCGCCATATTCTGGCGGCAGGCTATTTGAGCAATAGCCGAACTCTCCAGCAGCCGCGAGGCCTGGGCGTATTTCCTGTCTCGACGCAAAAAGAGTTCGGCTTTTTTATTTTTAAACCAAACCGGGAGGCGCTGCCCAACCCCAGTTTTAATTGCGCCGATGTCCCGCTGTCGCCATTGAGGCCCGCAAGACGGCCGAAGCTCTTGGCGGTGAGGATGTTTTTGTAGGCCTTGCGGATGTCGTCTAGGGAGAGCCGGCTTTCCTTTTCCAGCGGCCCGGACACGCTCCGTTTGCGGCCCTTGCCCGCAGGCTGGTTTGGCGAGGTGAACTTTTCGCCCTTCGGCTTTGGGTTTGCCATTTCTTTGCGTTTTCCTATGCGTTTAGCGCAAGTTAGCAGCTATTTTAGCCGTAGGCGTGGGGTCAAACGATATTTAAGGGTTGGAAGCCTGTGCTAACCAGCAAGGAACAGCACGGGCTTGCATGCGCGGCGGTTTATCCTCGGCGGTCTCCAACGCTTACAAAGCTATCAGCTTGCTGTCGAATACCTGCTCAATTTTGCAAATGGTTTTCAAGGTCGGGTTTGCCGCGCGGGGATTTTCAAGCTTCTGGTAGACCTGATATTTTACGCCCATCTTTTCGGCAACGTCGGCAAGGGTCATGTTGCGCAATTTCCGCTGGTTGCGAAGCCAAAGCGCAAAGGACAAGCTGGGATCGAGGGGGACTGCGTAGCAATCTGGCTCGTCGCTTGCGGGCGGTATGGAAAAAGGGATGTTGTGTTCAAGATATGTCTCTATAAGCCCGCAAACGGCCTCCGACGCCATCTTTTTTGCGTGTTCTAGGCTGGTTCCGTCGGTCATTATGCCGTCGTAAAAACCCGGGGCTTCGACGTACCAGCATTTGTCCGACTCGGAGTACGTTATTTTGCAAGAAACGGCTGTATTCATTTTACCCCTGCCTTTTTCAAGATAGACTGCAATGTTCCGGGCGACAGATCGGCGTTGCCGTGTATCGGCACCGGAATGCCGGTGCCGTCTTTGATCATAATGTGTGTGAGCCACGGACGCGGGCAAAAATCCAGCCGCGCTTTTTTAGCAGCTTCATGCAATCTTGCCGCTCACGCCTACAGCATACATCTTTTACGGTGTATCGCCAAGCGATTTTTCTGTTGCGCCTGCTTCCAAGAGGGCGCGCGGTAATCCTTGACAACGCAAGCTTCCACCGCAAGCCGGCGCTGGAAGGGATAACAAAGAAACCGCGTCGCAAGATAGCGCTTTTGTTCCTGCCGCCCTACAGCCCCGATCTGAACCCGATAGAGAAAATGCGGGCGAACCCCAAGAAGTTCCTTCGGCGCCATGGCAAGGACTTTGACAGCCTGCACATGGCTATAAATGCGTTTTTTGAAATTGATTGACTATAACGCTCAAGCCGCCAGTGCGAACCTCGCTGACGGGCGTTTTCCCTTGCAGCTTGCCGAGTTTCGCCCGGTAAACTTTGACAGCATGGAGGAGCGCGCGCGGCACGTGGAGGCGGCGGGCATACCCCCAAAACGGCTTACACCAAAGCCATCTAAGTGCCAGTATAGCGTTCGCGCTTATGGTCAACGTTTTGAGATAAATATTACTCACATAATTTTAGGTGGTGCAGGTGTTTATGTACAGCTCCCGTACCGAGAAGAAGCATGGCTATGGACGCAGAGGCGATAGGCAAAATTCACAAATTATCTACAAGAGGGTGATATTGAAATTGGTTTCCAAAATTTCCTATTATTCTTATGGGGCAATATCTCTAACCGTTTACAAAAAAATATATATTCTCTCTCCATGACATTCCATTGTTGCTCAGAAGATCTGATAAAATCCCCTAAGATTTTTTTCTTTTTTTGGACTGTTTTTTTACCGTCTTTTGTGGTCATGCCAGTTCTATTTTTCACCTCACCCATTTCCTCGTGTTTCTCCATTGAGTTATCAACATAGCCAATGAAGCGACTTGGATAAAATCGATACCCATCAGAATGAGAAACAACAACAAAGCACTTTCCTGCTCCGATAAGGCTTTTGGCATATTCTTCTTCAAGGCTATTCGTCCCTTCCAAATAACTGTCAAGAGTCATGATATTTTTAACAATTTCCTCTATGCCATTAATGAGAGGCAACGTGTTTCCTTTTTCCATGCAACTCTCTGCTACTGCGCATTGTCGTTGCTTACTGTTACGATTTTACTTAGCTCATCCCGAACGCATGGAATTTCCGCTTGCGAAAAACCGACTGACCGAATGTTCCCTTGGCATTTTTGGTCAAAATAAACTTTGCCTGTGGAGTCATCGAAACGCGCTAGATATGATAGCCCATCAAACCCAAACTCATTCTTGCTGGGATCGTTTTCTGGTTTGTCCAAGAACTTAATAAGCCATTGAACAGTGAAGCCATTCATGCGCGGAATTTCAAACATACCAAGAGGTATGCCGCCTAGTGAATATTCACTACCTAATTCGCAAGTGGCTAGTCGAATACTTCCGCCCTCTTTTTTTACTACGCAGTTTGTCATTGCCCACCTCTCCCTCGGCCTTTCCCGCCGTCTTGCATTTTGCCCGCAATGCGGGCTTTTTTCGCCGTTCCTTTCCGCTACCACCCCCGCGCTTGGCGGGCCCTTGCCAGAACATTCCCAGCCCAAGGATGCCCTGGATCGAGCCGCAGCGCGGTTTCTAAATCCGCGATGGCCTGGGCAAAGTCTCCCCTGAGTTCATGCGTATTGCCGCGAATGGCAAATGCGATCGCATCGCTTGGATCAAGCCGTATCGCTTCGTTAAGATCCGCAATAGCCAGGTCAAAATTGCCTATGTCCCGATGCGCCCAGCCGCGGTTGCTGAAAAACACCGAATTATTCGGATCAAGCCGTATCGCCTCGGTATAGTCCGCGACAGCCAGATCAAAACTCTGCGCGCGGATGTGCAGATGGCCGCGCTGGGAATGGTAAAACCAACTGTCGGGTTCCAGCCGTATCGCCGCGGTCATGTCCGCGATTGCAAGGCTATAGTTCCCTCTGTCTTCATGTATCACGCTACGAAACCAATAATCACCTGCGGAAGGCCCCAGTTCAATAGCCCGAGTTATGTCCGCGAGCGCGCGGTGGTTATTTCTTAAGTCAAAATGCCAAAGGCTACTACGGGCGCTATGCGCCCGTGCAGAATTTGGGTTCAGGCGGATCGCTTGGCTGTAGTCCGCAAGCGCCAGATCGTGCTCTCCCATGCCGCTGTACAAATAGCCGCGAGCAATATACGCCACCGCAAAGTTGGGGTTCAGGCGGATCGCTTGGTTAAAATCCGCAAGCGCCAAATCAAATTCCCCCCTGCGGTGTATGTCGCCACGGAAAAAATGCGCCAGCATGAAATCAGGGTTAATTCGGAGCGCTTCGGTAAAGTCCGCAATCGCCGCCGAGTCTGAATCCTGAAGACCGCGTAGAAGACCGCGATTTAAATACGCGGCCGTGAAATAGGGATTGAGCCGAAGCGCTTCGGTAAAGTCCAGTATGGCTATCTCCGGCTCGCCGCGCGAGCGGAATACCAGCCCCCTGTCCAAGAATTCGCCCGCAGTTTGCGGCTGGGTATGCACGGTCATGCCGGGTACCCCGCCCCCAGTCGTTGGCAGCCTGTCGTTTCGCATGTCAAAGTAGGCGGCTCCTGCGGGAAGCGCGGTTTCCACGCTGGTTGCGCTGACGACAAAGCGCTGCGCTCGACCGTGGTTTCTTAGCCCGCCAGTGATGGCAAACTCCGCTCCGGCAATCTGCCCCACTAAGCGGGCGTTCTCGTCGCTTACGTTCCCCGACAACCGAAAGTCCAGCAACCCCTCCACGAACCCGAGATACCGGCGCTCCGCGACCTCGATCCCTCGGCGGGTAAGCGCGCTGGTCAGCTCATTTTTTATTTGTTCCGAAAGGTTGGCGTTTTCCGAGTCGAACGCCACTATCACCATGCGGGTTCCAGGGGGAATACCCCTCGTTATGATTTCCGCAGATTGCTCTATGGCGTCCAGCACTGAAAGCCCGTTGCCTCCCTCCGCAGTTGCGCAAGCCAAGAGGGAAAGGAGCGCGACGGCAGATGTAAGCGCGCGCGCAAAAAACTTGTTTTTCATTTACACTCCTGGGCCTGATACCCAGCCCCTCTGGGGCGTAAAACTGGGGGTGAGGGGGATTTGTTATCCCGCATACGCAAAGATTTCAAGGATAAATCTTCAATGTTATCTAATACTGCCCGAGATTTCGTACAAACCGCACCGTTATTTGGGTGTACCTCTCTAATTGCCTCGCAGACATGTTTCTTTGAGATTGCTCAAGTTCGCTAATAACGGATTCAATTCTCGCAAACCTTGAGATTGCCCTCATTTGGGCAGAGGGATCGTTTGAGTTCATTTCCCTTCGCAGTTCTCTCATGTTACTCTCGTTTGCAAATCTATCAAGCTCGTTTAGCAGGCTGTCGATTCTATCGAGAGCACACGAAGAAAAAACGCAGGCAATTATAAGCCCAATAACAGCAAAGACCACATGTTTCTCCAAAATACTTTCTCCTCTTGCGTTTATACTCGCCAGCAAATGTTAAGCCCATACGGGCATTTCCAATACCTTCAGCCCCTCTGCCAGCCCGATTCTAAAAAACATAACCACAAAGCGCGTCTCCTTACCCATAAGAAATGTAATACCCGTTGATTTGCGCGCGGTTTTTAATTGCCGCGCGGACTTTTTGCCTGTTGTACTCGCCAATTCTCTCGCTTGAATCGTTAGGTCCTCGAAGCCTTTCCAGCCATGCGCTTCTGATGCTTGGGAACCGTTCATGCTTGCCATCTTTCGTGAGTATCAAAGACTCTGGCGTTCCTGTGGGCATATTGCCCTCCTTATTTATCAGTTTTTAAAAACACATGTCATCAACCTTTACTAAGCTGCCGCATTCTTGTTCCTCCACGCCCCAATGAAATAGAAGAGCGGGATTGCGTACAACAACCACATTGCTGGGGTCATTTCATAAAAAGTGCCCAAAGCCAAACCGATGACAATCCCCAAAACGACATCGATAACCACCAGAGCCATCAGCAGCCCGCCCTTGCTGGGATTGCCCCGGTGCGCAATACCCACAACCCCAATCACAAAATTGTACCCGGCCAAAAGCACTATGGCAAAAGTGTAGTGCCCAATTTCGTCGCCAACTTCAAGGACCTGCCCCAGCCCTTCCAAGAACAAACCCGTAGCGACGTAAAATGCGCCGAAAATAATGTACGCGATTCCCGCTATCAAAAGAAAAACCCTGCCTGGCGCCCGCATTTTATTCCCCACTAACCTCCCCTCTGGTTGGCGCGTTTCTGGTTCATAACTTTGCGGCGATTCACCATAACCCTGCTCAGGATTCGTTAGCGTATCATTTCGCTTAGAACCGCATTTGCCGCAAAATACATCACCATCTGAACATTCAGCCCCACATTTCGCACAGAACATAGGCCAACCTCCTCAACTTTCACAAAACACACTTTTACCGCAAGACCTTCCAAATTTCTCAAACTTAGTACCCTTTCATTCTGCCCACTTCCGTGATGAGGTCTCTTATCTTCATGGGAAAATCAGGGGCATCAATATCTCCAATCAACGCCTTTTTGATTTTCCCAATTTGAATCACTTTAAATTTAGTGTCATCAAGAAATTTCTCTTTCGGTATACGCCTGGTATCCCCAAAACGCCCACTGTGCGTAACATATACTCTGCCGTCCCGATCTTTAACGAAGTTGCCGGCTACCTTGCTCGATCCAACGCAGGAAAAATTAATTTCCGCCACTATTGGGAGCATTGAGCCTTGGCTTGGTTTTTCCAGCCCAAAGGCATTCCAGTATTTTGGCGGCTTTTGGGGATCACGATCTTTAGGATCCCGAAAGGCCACCCACATTTCTAGCCTATTCGACCACAGCGCTTCAACAATAACACTGCCGCCTCGAAAGGCGACTTTGCACCTTATTTTCTCGGTCTCGGAAGATAGGACGCTCATAAATCTGCCTTGGCATTTTTTGATTTCACCTTCGTCTTTGATTATTGCGTACATCCACTCTCCCTAATTAACACCACCAAGAAATTTAAATCGCTCTAAATATAGAGTTACACTATTTTACCCGCGCTCTATTTTTAGAGTCAAGCGAAAAAAGGCAGAAAACCGGGAATTTTTCCAAAATCACACCCGAAAAGCCGTTAGGCAAACGGTTTATGCTTTTAAACGAAACAATTACCCGCGCAAAAGCCGCCGCGCCCGCGGGGCCGGCGCGCGGCGCAACCGCGCTATTGACTAACTGCTAACTTTCAGCGATAGTGTAGGCACCAACATCTAGCGGCTGCCCGCTCCGTTCAATAAGCGGCTTTTTTTGCGCCCAGTCTCGCAGTCTTGCCAGTCCCATTGGTCAAGATCGCAACGGGGGCGCTTGGCTATTTTGATAATGGCCGAAACTGTCCAGTAACCGCGAGGCCTGGGCGCTCTAGATGCGTGGTAGCAGTTTCGGCTTTTTTATGCCGAGATACCGAGCTTCTAGGAGGTGCCGCATGGCATCGCATGCGGCGCGCATATGTGCGCATAACCCCACACAACAACATAAGCCTCCCCGCGCTCTTATGCGCCGCCCTAATTATGAAGGCCCAAGCCCGCGAGCGCGCAAGGCCGCGGCGCGGGGCAGGCCATTAAGGGGGCAAAGGCATGGACGCTGAGATTAACGACAAAACTTGCAGGGTTATGTGCAAGCTTTCGGCGCTGGAGGATTTCTTCTCGCTTTGCGCGACCGCCCAGGACCGGGCGGCTTTCGGGGGAGATTCGGCGTCGGGGCTTTCGTTCATCCTTTCCGACTGCATCGGCGAGCTAAGGGAAATCATGGAAGAGCCGCGCCCCGGGGACCGGCCGCGGGGGCTTTGAAAGGCCGCGCGCGCCGGCCCCCCCGAAAAACCCTAAACCGCTCTAAATCCAGAATTGCCCCGCGCCGAGCCCGCGCCCTGTTTTTAGAGTCAGGCGAGATGGGGCGGGAAACCGAGAAAATCAGGGATAGGGCGTGCCGGGCAATTTTTTATTGTATTCGGAGGGTACATACCCCGCCATTCATGGCGGGGTTGTTGATTTTCACCATTGCCACATCAACGATGCCTTTCGGCATAAAAATTGGCAGCCGCCTGGTGTATTTCCTCGATGGTTTTTCCCTTCCACAAATCCCGTTGCCACTTGGCGTAGTCGAACCGATCCGCCTTTACGCAGCGTATGAAGCGCTCGGCGTTGGCGGCGCCCAGCCCTTCGATAAGCAGCTTCATGCCCGCCAGCCCCAGGGCGTTTTCGGAGTTAATCATCTTTTCCACCGGCTGCCTCCTCGTTGCGGATAAAGTCTATCGGGTTGATTATCTCAACTCCCGAAATTGACGCGGCTTTCCTTAACAGCTATTTGTCGGTCGTGATAAAATACCGGCATCCACTTTCAATGGCACAGGCGAGGTTAAGGGCATCCTTCGGCTTTATGCCCAATCCTTGCATCCGCTTTCCGGTTCCAAGAATTTTTTCATTGGGGGGACATGCGAAAACGGCGATATGCTCCCACAAACCAATTGCCTCCCGCTTGTCGTCAAAGGGTCGGTTGTAAGCGCAATTGCCCAGATAAACCCTTGCTTTTTCCATTCTTTTTCCTTGGTGCGGCGAGTATAACATAAGCTGGATAAAACTGGCAATCCGCGTCCTATTTCTTTCTGAGAGTCAACAACCGGCCCCGGGGGCTTTGAAAGGCCGGGCGCGCATGCGCCGGAACCCCCGAAAAATCCTAAATCGCTCTAAATCCAGAGTTGCCCCGCGCCGGGCCCGCGCTCTATTTTTAGAGGCAAGCGAGATGGAGCAGGAAACCGAGAAAATTCTGGAAAATATTCGCTCGAAAAGGCTCGAGCGGAAGGTTTCCCTGCTGAATTTGGCCGTCCGGGCCGGAATCTCGCACAGCCACCTGTATTTACATGAGCAGTACACCCCCAAGCGCATCCGACCCACTTGCTTGCATTATAGACCAATATCTTGCTCGCTGTCAAGCTTTTGCGGCGTTTTTTTTTTGCATTTCGGAAAAATTATTTATATAATACAATTCCACTGAATATAATACCGGAAAATGCCCGCCAAAATGCGCAAAAACAGGCTCTTGCCTGCGGGGTTGCCCAAATCCCTTTTTTTGCCCCAGAAAAATCTAAAGCAAAAGCGAAAACCCGCCAATAATTTAACCATGTTATTAACACAAGCTGAACTCGCAAAAATGCTCGACATGGGCATGATCGCAGTAACCGCACTCATTGCGACAAAAAACCTGCCGCACGCCTCCGTGATAAATGGCGAGATGTTCTTCTGCCCGGACGTGATAATCGACTGGATAAAATCTGGCCCAAACCTTGCGGAATACGGGGATCGCGTTGAGCCATACAGGGAAAGGCTCGCCGCCGAATGCCCAGACGCGGCGAGGGCGCTCCGCGACTACGGCGCAAGGTTTGCGGAAAAGCCGCCGCCCAAAAGGTACTACCTCGAAAAAATA
>Ga0123355_10013315_pt1 | contig 12790 bp, 8 predicted proteins | sample TergutEmb28metaG_3_FD_89872 | JGI IMG/M metagenome (GOLD analysis project Ga0123355, IMG submission 89872) | Embiratermes neotenicus P1 segment gut microbial communities from Petit-Saut dam, French Guiana - Emb289 P1 | ecosystem: Host-associated > Arthropoda: Insects > Digestive system > Gut ...
AACGTCTCCGAAGGTGTGTAGCCTCCCAAGGGAACTATTTTGAAGGGGACAAACTCGATTTGCAGTTTAAAAGTAAGTACAGATTTATATTGAATCAGTCTCATTACTTTATTTACAGACCTTGTATGTTTTCCATTCACAGTGCTGTTGACCATATGTCCACCCAATGATGTAAAACCTGGATGCACAGAGAACAAATACTCCAGCTATTAAAACAATGAGATCATGTTGAAATGGTCATAATATTACACATTGCAGAAGCTTTTCCAGTAACATGGATAAATCAATTAGACACACAAATCCTACAACAATCTGGATACCAAAATAATGAGCACAAAACCAAAATGAAAGAAATATGGGTAGCCTTTATGTACATAAGAAAGGTCAGCAATGTCTTTAAATATAGGAACTCTGAAAGTGCACATAAAGCTGGAAACTCAACAAAAAGGCAACTAATGACACATGACCAGAGAAATCCATATAGTAACAGCAGGGTGTATATAATGAATCAAATTCTGCCTAGGTCATAATATAAAATGAATATATTAGATATATGCTGAGTAACAAGCATTCATTGATGGCACTATGGAAACTGTGGCACATGTCCAAGTAGGAAGGAAGATAAATATGATGGAAAACCTCCATTTTTACCTTAATAAAAAACAAAAACTAACTCAGGAACAAGCAAAGATTTAATTTAACCCCCTTTTTTTTAAAGAATCAGTAGACATCAAACATGCAACACACGAATAAACTGTCACTATATGGTGGACAAGACATGCTCACTGAATATGTTACAAATCTAAGCAAAGACAAATTCTTGTTTATGACAGCTGAGATGTGCCTTAATATTTATGAGACATCACCTTATACAGGCATGCCTTTGAAAATACAGCAATATGTAGATCTATCTATAAAATAGAGTTAGGTTTGAAAGATCCACATACACCTAACATATATTTTTGAAGTACATATGTTAAATTACAACTGAAAAAAATGTATGATTATATTTTAGCAGGAACGAGACTGACATTATGGAGAAATTACTCCACTTTCACTGCAAAGCACTAGCAACACGTTCTGTCATGGAATCAAGACTTTCACATTAGCAATACTGACTGGCAATCTGGCCATATTTACCACCCGTCTGAACTGGTATATATAATCTTTACACCATTCACAGAGTGTTCACTATGATGATGATGATGATGAAGACAATAATGTTTAAAATTTTAACCGAACAACATACACCATACTATTATTTTATTCATGGAGATGTTTTTACTCTTACAGTTTTTGTACCCACAAGGTATTTTAAGTTTACCTACTTCACTTCATTCCCTCATTGCCGGCAGGATATGCAAAGGACTTTGAGGATATCTTTGTAGTATTTTCTGGCTTAATATATGAAAGAATAATTCAATGAAGCCAGGTGCCTATGATTTACACTAATGATATCAATGTACGTTTGATCCAGGTTATGACGACATCATTTTGTGGAACATCTCATCTATTGCATCACATATTCTGCACCAGCAACTCATTCCTCACTGCTAACCATAACCTTTTACTACTTGGTCACAACAACACTCATGTACACAGACACAAAATATTCAGTCCTTTTCATGACGTAAGAGAGTTTGAATGTATCAGATGACAGCATAGTACTGTAATGAAGAACACAGAAGCCTTGTTAGTCGTGAGCAAGGAGACTGGTCTGGAAGTAAATGCTGAGAAAACTTAAGTATATGTTCATGTCTTGTGTGGAGAATGCAAAACAATAGCACAACATAAATATAACTAATAAATCCTTTGATAGTATGGTGGATTCCATATATCTGGGAATTGTGAAAAATATGGATTGCATTCATGAAGAAATTAACAGCAGAATGAACTCGGAAATGCTTGCTACCACTGGGTGAAAAACCTTTTGTCTTCCACTTTGCTACCCAAAAATATAAAGATTAAATAAAATATACAGCACTACAATTCTTCTTGTCATTTTGTATGGGTGTGAAACTTGGTGACTCACATTGAGAGGATATAAACTGAGGGTGTTTGAGAGCAGGGTGCAGAGGATGATACCTGGGTCTACAGAGGATGAGGTAAGAGGGTAGAGGAGACAACTACATGATGATGATTTTAATGATGTGCACTCATATTATTCTGTTTATCATGACAAGACAAATGAGGATGGTGGGGGAATATGACACACATATCAGAGAAGAGGCTTTGCATACAGGTTTTTGGTTGGGAAACCTGAAAGGAGGAGGCCACTTGGAAGACCTAGGTGCAAATGGGAGGTAATGTTAAAATAGTCCTTCAAAAAGTGGGACATAGCACATAGATCAGAATAATCTGGCTTAGAATATGGCCGGGTGGTGGGATATTGTGATTGGGGTAATGATCCTCTCGTTTCCATAAACTGTCATTTCTCGACGACCTGAAGACACATTAGTTTCTTATGAAGGACTTTGCTCCAGGAAGTTAGTTATATCAGATTTTACAGTTTTCTACATGTTTCAATCTAAGAGCTCATTGGAAAAAACCCATACAATATATAAAATGGACTTCTATCTTTTGTCATGTAAGATTTCTTCCTTAAAAATATTCCTGTTACTAAAATTGTAATGCTGTATAAAAAGTAATTTAACATGGCTTGAATTATACGTAATATCAACACATCTGACTTATGTACTTGTATTAGTAAAACCATTCTTTTGTTCCAAGAATTTGTAATTTTAATTCAAATATTGTACATGGTAAACTCATTTTATATCAATTTTATTACATTAAAAGTGGCTTAGTGTCTTTTATATTTGTATAGCATTTCTTAATGTGTATGAAGTGGAGCTTTTGACCTACATACACACCACTTATTCCCAAATTAAGTTAGGACAATGTTTTTAGGGTTTTAGCATAGTACTGAACAAAGTGTAGTTGTCTGTATTATTTCTGCCTTCTTTTGATGCTATGATAGGTTCCTTATTGTTCCATTTATATTCTGAAGCCTCAGCTTTACACTTCAGAATGTTCCATGTGCACTGTACACAGTTTAACACAGCATTACGTGGTATTACACTGACCTGCATGCAACATACACGAAAGGTTCCTCAACTGAATGTGCAGACTTCTTTCAGAATAAAAATAAACACAATAAACAAACTTATTATATCAAAATAGGGCATAACAAGCAATACAATAAATTACACTTTGTCAAGTTCTACCCGAGGAACACTTTTCCAATGTCAATGGCACAATGAAAATAATGATTAAAAAAATAAGAATGTAGATCAATATACTCACTTCTTACACATTAAAAAATGCTGCGCAAAAACAGATGAAGTTAATTATTATATGATACAAGTGATACAGAATGATTTTATTACTTGACATTTTTAAATTACACAAAATTAGAAACTCTTTAAACAGAAAAATAGTTTCACTTAACACAACTGTGTGTGTTAAGATATGCTTATAATACAATTCAAGATATATTAAATTAATTTCCTATCATAACAACAGAACTATTTTTGTAAGGAAGAAATCTGTCATGATGGAAAAAAATAATGTCCACTTACCTTCATTCATATACATCGCATAATTTTTGCCTGATTATGACCTCTTAGGGTGAAAGATGTAGTGAACTCTAAAAACAGACATTTTTATTATAATAAAAAGATCACCATGTCGATTAAATTCTCCTTTGATTTGTTAAGTTATAAAAAAAACCACAGGATCTCATCTGTTAAAACTGTATTTAATGGCATCCCTGTAGATGGTTGACAGACCAAACATGTTGGAGTGTTTGAATAAATGATTCTAGTATTCATACTATGCATTCCTTGTTCATTGTACTGTTTCATTAAAATGGATTACACAGAAATAAAGTACTGCAAATGCCGAAACATAATCTACAGTACTACTCAAAGGCATGCCATGACTCTGGAAGACCCCTGAAAACAGAAAAGAGAAAGGGAATGTGAAATTAGAATGGACACAACTGCCTGTACCATGAAGTGAAGATGAGGAATTGGAAGAAATATTACTGTTACCAGAAACAGCTCATTTTGTGGAGACAGGCTTTAAGCCTATACAAATATGGTGCATACAGCCAACAATGTAAATACTGTAAATATGTGCTTATCAGTTACGAAACAAACTGGCCTGAAGTGAGTGGGTGACTATTTTTTTTCAAGCCCTCAATGTAATGGAAATCGGGAGAAGACTAAACCTGAAGAAGGGCAGGCTGTAACATATTTGGCTTCATTGCAAAGTGAACGTACCGAAGACTGATAATCCGGTGTACAAAATCACATTACAAATTGTTCTAGTAAAGTGGGTAAGGATCCAAAATGACATTAATAAATACAACACACAAAAAATACGATCAAATATCACAATACAAAACCGAGACCATAAGGGACAGCCATAAATTTTCTTCTTTTATTTCTTGCCTAATACATGTTCAGCTCAGATTCTCCAGAACAACACCTGATTGAGGACTTAGATCTGAGATTTTACCAGATGATACAACGTACCATCCCAGAAGACTAGGATCATTATCAACAGTACTGCTAGATCCTCAAATCTTGCACTACCTTATTTTTCACACAGACTCTGCATATTCTGTCTCTAGTCGATTTAAAAAATATGTAATCCTCATTAAAATCTTCTTGGGAAATGAGATGCATAAAATTTAATGACCAGCTCCTGTCTCAAGTGACATGACTTGACCCCCATAACAAAGACACAACATGTCCCACAATGCTGGTTATTTAACTAATTTGAAACAGCTGATCAATCAGCAAGATGCTGTTGCACTTACTTGACAGCAAAGTCTAAAATCTCATATCAGTTACATACCAAATTTAGACAATTAACAAATACATGTACTGATCTCCTGGGTTATGGCACTGTGTAGTTTGTAGCTATAGCACAATCACAATTTCAAGTTAATAAATTTAGTATTTTCCCCATATGTCAGGTTCATTTCTTGTAATCCCAGCAAATACCCACATAAATAATGCATATTTATTCTGAATTTTTGGTTTTTCTTGCATTTAAGATATGGGGGTTTGGTCCCTACACCATTTTGGAGCCTCAATCTAGCGTTTCTGTTTAAAATTTCAGAGTTTGTGTTGCATACATAATGCCATGACAAGGCACAATGGAAGTATAATTATAGAAACAAATGCAAAATATTACAACAGTGTACTTTTGATTCTCAACTGTGTTTGTGCATGTGACAGGAACAGTATGAGTGAGTGAGTGGTCAAAAAGCCCCTGGCAGAATCCATTTATATATAATCCCATCTCTAACTTTTCTAACTAAACACAGTTATTGGCTGATTATGATTCATGGATGTAAACTAGCTTGTAATGAGCCATTATACACCATACTGTCAGCAGAATCAACTAAGAGGAAACCTTAACTTCAATGTTTCAAGTGTCTTCTTCTTCTTCTTCTTTTTTTTTTTTTTGGTATCCCACACAATAAATATGGAACGAATTGAAGAAAATCATTAGGTTCAAATTTAGAGTGATGTAATGCTTTTGTATCCACAGCTATAATTTTCTGTCTAGTTCTGACATAACTCCCATTTCAGAATTTTATAATTTAAGGTATAAGCAGCATGTCCCTCAAAATTAATGAGGAACATACCTCATTTTCATGGTATAAGATGGATGCAGTACATTTCTCTGACATACATGTAACAAGCCACGCAAGTTTAGCATGGTTTTAAAACACCAAAGACAATATAAACACCTTCTTCATGGAAACACAAATACATCACACATCCATAACAATAACTGCATTTTACTATGAAATGGAAAAGTTGAAGATCTTCCCAATCAGGTGCACTGCCCTTTACAAAGGTAGTTCATGGCTGCTTATTAGGGATGGACAAACTGCAAATGAATGTGAATGGGTTCACAAGACACTTATAAATTCTGCTGTCAGCCGGAACCATGCCTGAAAGCAATCTCTTCCAGTCTTCCCATACTGATTGTGTATCATTCCAAAATGACAATTTATGTCAATTACTAGGGTAATCCAAATTAAACTTGTGTAATAATCATTAAAGTTAAAATGATCCAGATATGCTTTGCCAAACAAACCATAAAGAAACTTAAAATTAATTAAAAATGCAACTACAACACATGCACTACTTTCCTACGGGACTCTAAGAGCTCACATACATTCAATAAATATTCTAATACAGAAGAAAATACCATCACAGCATCATGAGTGTCAAGCACAATAAATACACAGTTACAACAAAGAACGTTGCAGAAGATAAGGTCCGATTCACAGATTCACTGCTTGTTTTTGTTTTTTAAAACTATCTTGATTAGAAAAAATTATTTCAATGAACAGGGATATATTACAGAATTTGAAGCCCCAAAATGATGTTCACACCATTACAACTCCCATTAAGACACCAGCCACAATATCATGTCCTGCATCTGACTTACTTTGCAAATATCTATTATCATTACACACATAGCAGTACACCATGCATAATCTTACAGACTGTCTTCCTGTAGAAGTTGATAAATGTAATGTGGTCATCCAAAAATAAAAACCACTGTTCTTAAAACACAGTTTTTCATATGACTGTAATCCATAACTGGATGCTCGAATAGAAAAAATTACATTTAAACAATACCATTCTGTTCACAACATAATCAGAAAATAACAACAAAACATTACTATTCAAACAACATATACACACTCTTTGAACTTGACAAGACCCTACCATTACTTACTTTTATTATTCAATTTTCTGTAGAAAATTCTCATATTTCTTGTGTCCTCTGTGAAGTAATACTTGGACAGTCAACTGCACACAGTGCTGTGTTGCCCACTGCCCTCAATTAACTACATAAAATTTTAATACAGTGATCAAGTTTACAGAACTAAAAGCAAAAAATCAGAATAACAAAGCTGTTAGTATAATTATACCCATAACACAAAATGTGAATGAAGGTATTGGATTGCTACAGGTATGGCTTACAAATCTGTAGTTATAATAGAGTAGTTCTAACATAACCTCTGACTGTCATTTATCTGACCTAGGTTTGATTTTTCCTTTTCCAAATAAGCCAGAAATGTGATAAACATTATAAAATAGCAAGTTCAATGTAATGTAGTACTATAAAAATAACCTACTACACTGTCACACAATTTAGCCCTCTCAAATTGGAATTAAATGCCAAGCAGGCTCCAAAAAAGATGGAAATTTAAATGGCTGCCATTACTTTACATGTCTTTACATGGCAGTTACTTTCAGCCCACAGAACACATCAACTGCAGTCAAATTTCAGCACCAAAGGGTTAATGTATATGTGGTGTAGTCTAATCAGCCATCACTGTGAATGCTCCCATACCAGCACCTTAAAGCACAAATCCTGTATATCCAATTTACAAAGTTTTCAGGCAACATGAACTAAAAATATATCAACACAATGTTCTGGTATGACATACAATCAATCCCTTCTTCCATTACCAATATTATTCCCGGACTCTGCATCTCAATTCCACCAGCTTCCAATTACACAGGCACCAAACTGAATCTATAGAATGCATAGCCTAAAAGGTCTTCTTCCTAGTCCCTTAGCTTTCCTGTTCCTCACACGACTAGAAATTAATGCATTTAAAAGACCTTGGTTACTTTCTTAGAGAAGTACTGATTATATACAACATAATTAAAATATATTATTTTGGGGCCATATTTTAAGTACACGTCAGTTCTTGATTAATTACATTTGAAGAAAAAAAACCTGGTTAAGGTAAAGTGTATATATTAAGACACTGCAACATTTTGTATGGAATTGGTCAAACAGGCTGTGTATCCATTGTTTAAACAGGCACAAGTAAGATGAACATTCCATTCTCTTTGAATTGACTGATAACTGTAAAGTTAACAACACAATCAAAGAGAAGTTCCATGTATCTACAACAAATACTCAAAATGTGATCAACTGTAAATAATGGGCCTGTTATGTTTACAACCTCTCTCTGCAGGTCTTGCCTAAAGATTTATTAACGCTGCCTGAGAGCTCCATATCACACGCTCACTTGATCTGCCAAGTAGAAACAAATTTAAAAACCATTAAATTCACAGCACCACTTTTACACATTTGTCGCCAAGAAAACCCATTCATTCACATTAAATTCACAGACATGTACAAATGTTTTATTAATCTGAAAACCAATTCCTAGCAAAAAGAATTCTCTGCATTTTGCCTGACTAGCCCAGTTCATTATCTATCAGAAAGGCACACAGCATTATTTTTCTCTTCTTTACAAAGAAAGTTATGACGTTTATTGATTCACTTCATTGAATTAGTTTCTAAAATAATCACTTCATGTAAGTCTTCAGTTTTCTGATATCAACATATGAAAACAACGTTCTGATATGAGATGAAATATTTACACAATGGAATGCCCTTTAAATAATAATTCAGTTGTCACTTTTTACATTCTGACAGAAGGAACTACAAATTACAAAGAAGCAACAGGAGATGAAAGATTTAAATTTACACTGTCTAATTTGTTATGGAATGTAAAGAAACTGCACTTATGGTCATACTTGCAAGTAAAAAATTATATAAACCTGGAGCTTGTAACAATTCCTGGTTGAATAAAGATGACAGGTATACAGTAGTGTGCTTGCACTGTCAGTGCTAACAATCCACAGTAATCTCATACAACAAACAAGACAGTCTTGAAGTATGCCAAACACCACTCTGCACTTCTGCACATCACATCAATAAGCATTGGAGCACTATTCAAAATTATGGCTCTTTGGTATGCAAAAAAACATTGCTGGGCTTCACTTCAAAGTTTTGATGTATTTCATGTCCGTGCATTATATGGTTTGATGTATACTGTGTCCAGGTGATTCTACCAACAGTCAAAAATTTATTTGCACTAAAGTCTTCTCAAGCAATCAGTCACATCATGAAAGTTGATCCAGCAAGTGACTGCATAGTCACACATCACAAACCAACAAATGAGACAGAGCACGTCTCAGAAATGATGGTTTTTGATAAACTCTGATACAGTTGATTACCTGAGAACATTCCTAGTGCATCTGTTTTTTGCCATCAAAGCCTCAAATTTTACAAAACTTAAGTACTTTAATTTATGTTGTTTCTCATAGTTGGAATTTCAGTTACTTGCATACCTGGAAGTGACATACGTTAACCATGTCTTTACTCCTAACAGTTCTTTATATATGCACTACACATGGTTTCACCATGAATAAACATACCTCCTCAAACAAATGCCACCTGAACTATAGGATGGATTTTTACATAAACATTGTAACAGCAACTGTGGCACTAAAACACAATATGAATATTTAGTTAGCAATTTTAGTGTTCACTTATCTCAAAAGATGGCAGTGCAGGTGCTGGATCGCTGCATGTGAAAATTATTTGGCACTTTGCATGTACCTGAATCTGCCTCAGGACATATACAATAAACACTAAGTGACAACATTCTTCCCTGTAGATCATTCTGTTCCACTGTAGCACAATCAACTGTCCAGGCATATATTACTGGGGGACGTATAAAATGTTACATAATGAAACTCTGAAGATTTATTTTTGAATCACCTGCATAGCCACTTTGCCTTCATAACCAATGTGTACCTGTTTACATGTGCAAATACTTGAGCCTTCTTTAGCACCAACATAAACATGTATGCTCCTCTTCAATTTCAAGCTATTTGTTTCCACACATTGAATCTGTGGCCAGTTCTGCGTCAATCATTACTACAACTGTGGCGCTAATTGCTGAGTCTAATCATGGCTCAGCACCATGACTCTGAGGCTGGTGTGTTAAAGTTTTCATCATCATCATCACTTGGGTCTTCTCCATACATATCTGCCAACTTGCGGAATCGTGGCCCAAAATTGGAAAGATAGTCAAACTTTAAATCACCTTCATCAGTACCTAAAAATGAACACAAAATTTTTAAGCACAAAAACACCAACAACATGTATGATACAACTACATTTTCACTAAATGAAAGTAAGTTCACAGAAACTGGACATTTAGAACATACATATTTACCAGAACATAAATTACCCTACATACAAAACAACCCCCCTCACAAACTTCAATTTCTGGCAAAATACCAATATTTGTAACAGCCAGGATTTTACATAATTTTATGTTTGCATACTTGATATTTTGCAATTAAATAGCCATGAAGAGTTAAAACAGAGTATTACTGTAGTAAAATATCACAAACACATCACTGACTTAACTATCACTGTCAACACATTCATCACTACAAAATATGTTTGCTTCTTCAAGACATAATAATCTGCTCAAACCTGTAAATGGAATGTCAGGCTTTAGTGTAAATGAGGTCTTCCGTCTGCTAGGGTTTTCACTTTCTCTTTTAAGAGACCCTTGAAAATGTCCAAATTACAATTCCTCTTCTCTTTTTTCAAGAGCACCTGGTCTTCTATCCCAAAATTTTTTTATTCATGTGACCATGAATTCTCTCATCTGTCTTCTCTCATTACACAGAAATATGATTCCACTAGGCAGTCTTTCTTCGTGAAGACTCTTCCTCTTCAAAATAACAAATGCTATCAGTTTCTTCCAATCCACCAAAGCTAATGCATCAAAGTTATTTTCAGTTTTTCATATCTCATTGTTTTCTAAAGTACTGATGTAGGTCACTTTACAATTTTTATGTTGGTCAGCACATCAATTTAGGTGGGGTTTCATCTGTGTTACCCATCTGTCCTATGAGGTAACCATGTCTGTTGTGCAAATTCATTACAAGGCAATGATATATTATTGACTATTCAAGGCAGCATGTTGGTAGGTATTACATTATGCAGTTCTTGGAAGAAGACCTAGAACATTATGATACAAAAATCTTACTGTTCAACCACTGCCAGCTTTGAAATCTTGCAGTGTAATCTTCAGGGATGTGGTGACTACCAATGTCTTTAATAATTTTGCCTCTTTAATAAGAATATGACCATTTTTAATTTTTATTTAGCACAAACTCCAGAATTCTTTTTGTCAATGCCACTGAAATTCATGCTTGGGCCAAATAAGCATAAATATGGTTTAGGAAAATATCAGATACAATACCAAAACTCAGCTGAAGACAGCCAAGATCAGCAGTAACAGAAGCAGCATAAGCCATGGTTTTAACTAAATATTCAAAATTTGTGAATCGAAGGACTGTAAGTTATACATCCAGGCCAAATTCATGCAAAAAATCTGCAAAAACGTAAGACATGAAACTATAATGCATTTTAGGAAAAAAAAGATGCAATATTTGACAGTTAAGATTATGGAGCTTAAAACCAACAATAAGAAGAATAACAAATGCTTGTTTAGGAGTGTAAACAGAATGAAGAAGGGTTATCAGTCCAGCAATAACTCTGTAAGGAGTAACGAGGGTAAGCTGCTTGCAGATCCCTACAGTACATTCCAGAGGTGAAAGAATCACTTCTGGCTGTTACTGAACATACAATGAGTATAAAGTGATAGGAAGACTGAAACACACGGCACAGCCATTACAGCCAAAGCCCCATGCATCGGAGGCAGATATGGCTAGTAAACAGTTGAGAAACAGAAACTTCTTGATTCTATTTGGAATAAGGAAGAACTGCCCCAACAGTTCAAGAAGTCAATCATTATTGCAAATCATCAATGTACATTCTGACATAACAGATCAACTACTGAGCATATATTCTGAATTCATCAAATATACGAGAAAAAAAATATGAACACAATGGGATAATCCATCAGCTATTTACAAACTTCAAGATGCCACGTATTTCACTCAGAATGAAGGATTTATACAATATCTTTACTGAATCTGGTACCCTGTGAAACCAGGTAGGTTAACATAAATGTGCTTAACCCTTTGTTGCCAAACGACTTCTAAAGATGTCGCGCAGCAAGCACTTTAAATTGCCGAATGACTTATAAAGCATCACAAATGGTGTGTCGAAGTTTGGAGGAATTTTGCTCACTCTTATTCAATAACCTGCAGTGGCTTGCTAAGCTGCAGGACCCTTAAGGTCAGGGATTCTTTGTGGAGCCAGAATGTACCCCTTCCACCTCCTAAATCCCTCCACAAACCCTGATTTATATGTCAACACATAGTAACTGCGCATTTTGTCCTAGCTGACTAATAAAGTTCAGAAACTGCTAGCTTTGTTTATCACTTGCACTGGAGTTCATTGTGGGTTGAAATATCAACACTGGCCTATGAAATGAACACTTTTTGTTGACCAGAAAGGTTGTCAGTGGTGTACTGTACCCATATAATTCAGACAAAACTAATGCTCAAAAATCGGAGACATCCACTAAAGTCGATGTTTACAGCTACAGGACGGACCACAGATGTACCTCTTGTAGTGCTGGGGTAATCTGTAGGGGTTGTGAGGTCGTAACATGCAACACACAGCCGTCAATTTGCTGAATAGCTTTAATTTTATACAGTAGTCACATCATAGCTTTAGATCTGTTTTGCTGTCACTGTAGCAAGATGTTCATATCTCAGAGACATTAGATTTCAGCAATTGTGCCCAGTCATACACAGGAGTCTAAACAAGACAGACAATTGTAGTCCTGAGCGATGGTCGGGAAATAAAATCAAACTTCAGGAGGGAGCCATCAATGGAATTCTGGTTGCTGACACCGACTCGGTATCAGGTGCTGAGGCTACCTATGTTGAAGACTATTTTGAGGAGGATGAGGATGAGGATGAGGAGGAGGAGGAGGAGGAGGAGG